>JAAHTG010001712.1_pt1 | contig 10897 bp, 9 predicted proteins | sample 6116081 | NCBI WGS metagenome assembly JAAHTG01 (sample SAMN13939989, study PRJNA603662) | sponge metagenome | isolation source: marine sponge | host: Mycale hentscheli | place: New Zealand | collected 2005
TGAATGTTGAAAATTTAGCTTTAGGAGCTGGTTTAGAAGACATCATTGTTGCTTCTGCTGCTGGAGCATCGATAACAACTTTAACTTTTTCTTCTAATTCAGCCATCTTTTCCTTCATTTTCCCCATTTCTTCTTTTACTTCTGAAACGATTGCTTCAACGATAGATTCAACATCCATCATTTCTTCTTCTACTACTACTTCTTCCTCAGCAAGGTCTTCTTTGATATCAGCTTTTTCATCCTTGATACCATCTAAATAGCCTTCCTCCTCAGCATCAGTACGAGCGTCAAATTCTTCAGCAATTACTTCTTCAGTAGACTCAGCAGACATTTCTACTTTAGTTTCTTCTTTAGTTGCTTCCTCAGTTGCAAATGTTTCTTCTACAGTGTTTTCGGGTGCTACCTCAGCTTCTACTAAATTGAAATGGCTTTTTACCAAGTCTCTTAATTCATTTGAAGTCATAATTTTATGATTGGGTTAATAAATTGAACAGCACCCTATGGTACTGCATATATAAATATCAAAAAATAACTCCCCATCACTTAGACACTTAAACGTGCCCTCGTAAAGGAGAGTTGATACCTTCTGAATATAATGTTACTTAGAAGAGAGATAGTTGGTGCGACAAATGGCTGCTGCTTGAGCTTGTGATTTACCTGCTTCAACTTCTACTGGAATACATCTATTGAGATATTTGTCTAGTCGTTCAAATGGTTTGGGAGTAGGGAGTGGCATAAGGTTTCTATTTTAAATGACTACCATCACATAGTCCATTTGGATTTTCAGTTCTACCACAGGCACACCCACCATTTTTTCTACACTGGGTTTTAGACATAGCATATTGTTCAAAGAAACCCTCGACACTAAATCCTTTTACTAATCCTGTTTTAACATAGTCTTCCCAGATTCTGGTGTTATCTATTTTATACATCCCCATCCAGGTTCCATTAGGTAAATCAAAACCATATTTTCTGGATTTATCAGTTTTATCATCTTCAATCAACCAGGTCTCTACTAGGAATGCATCATCTACTCTATCAGCATTATCATGCTCAATGTTTACAGAATCAATCAGTTTATCCTTCATCATTTTGTAGGATAGTTTCTTGATAGTATCCTCAGTAAAATAAACATAGTATTCATTACCATCTTCATCTATACGAGGAATGAGTTTATTAGGAACCATAAGTGGACCTACTAACATTTGTTTCTCATCCAGTGCTGCAAATGATGTTTTAGCTAATCCAGGTACTGAATCTGATTTACCTGATTTTTGTATTACAGCAGTATTAGTAGTTGTGCCATCTAAAATTCTGTTAGAGTTTGCAAGTGCTCTTTTAGCTGTTGAAATAGAGCTGTCTCGTTTATAGAATTTCTCCGCCCAGTAATGCCTGCAGTTGTATGAACCTTTATATCTAAAGATATCGTAGATTCCGAATTCAACATTTTCTCCTGTGATTGATAGGTTGTTGATGTCTTCACGTCTAAATATTTTATTTAAGCTCATTAAACGAGCACAGAATTTTCTATTTCTATCATCCTTAGGTCCTGTATATCTGTAACGAACAGCTAGATTACCAAAGTCTGCTTGAGATGGTTTATTAGGTGTGGTGATAATTTGCGCAAATGCCTGTCTATAAAACGAGTCCTTATCGACTTCAATATAACCCGCGCCTAACATTTCTTCATCGCTAATTCCCACGTTATCTAAAGCGTTAATAATTGCATCTTGTTCATCACTTCCCATATCATCAAATGTTTCTGATAATACTTTATCAGTAGCTTCTGTATGTTCAGAACAAGGCATAAAAACAATCTCACCTGATGCTAAAGTATGTTCGTGATATCCTTCACATCCTAATTCCTTAGCTTTAGCTATTGCTTCTTCTTTCATAGAGTAAACAGGTACACCTTCTATTCTATCTACAATGTTAAATTCTGATTTAATTATTTCTTCTACAATTAAACCTTCTGTTTCATTAGAATAATCTGGAAGTGAAGTAGTATCAATTTCAAATTCTTCACCTGCTTGTCTTAGTTTTTTCTCTGCCCATGGTAAAGCAGCCTCGCCACCCCATAAGAGATAAGAGATATAGCCACAAGCATCATAGTTCTTTCTATCACGTTGTAATTCGTAGTTGTCTTTTTGTCTAATAAGGAATGAACGCATTCTACGGATTGTATCTAATGATAGATTTTCTCCGTTTGCTAATTGTTGTGCTCTTACTTTACCAACCTGGGTAGCACATTTATTATTGTTTTCCTTATTACGTTTAATACCTTGTTTAGCTGCCTCAACTGCGGCTTGAGGGTAATCATTAAATGTATCTGCAAATTCTTGTTTGCTAAAATACATAAAATCTTCCTCGATTGCTGGTTGTTCTACTAATGCTACAGCATCAATACCTGCTAATATGCTATTCTCGTCAATGTCTAATTTTACTATCTTCATATCGATAAATATTATCCGAATCTTCTTCTGTTTCTAATTGCTGCTTCTTGTGCTTGTGCTGATGTAACATCTCCAGCTAATACTACTGCTGATATAGTTGTAACACCGCTATTACCTCCTAATTGTGGGGTACCTAAATCAAAACCAGGTCCTGATAATGAATTAGTAGTTCCACCTCCAGCACCAACAGCACCACCAGCTGCTGGATTGCTTAATCCACCACCACCATCAAATGTAGATGATTGAATATCATTAATTGCTTTTTGTCCTGCTGCTAGTGCAGCTCCTGCTGCTGCAATACCTAAAATAGGTCCTACATAAGGTACACCTACTAAAGATTTATAAGCATCAAATGCTGCTTGAATACTTGATAATCTAGTTTCTGCAATTCTAAATTTCTTAGATTTTTCAAATCCTTCCTTACTACCATCTTCTGTAGTTTCTCTAATAGTAGCTAATAATCCAATAGTAGTAGATAAAGTTGCTGATGCAGCATCTTCAATGTTTTGTCTACGTTCTTGGTCTAATTGGTCTAATGTTTTATTTTTTGCTCTTTCTAATTGTTCTACTTGTGAAGCATTACTTGCTGCTTGTTGAATTAAATCATCATAATAAGCTGCTACTCTTTTTCTACGAGCTTCAAAACTTTGATCTTCATTTATAGCAGTAGCTTTATTAAATTCATCAAGTTGTTCCTTTGTAAAGAAAATAATACTCTCTATCTCTTCATTTATTTCCTCTAATGTCTCTAATGGCTCATCTAATGGATTATTTGAACCTAATATGCCAAGTGATTCAACAATCTCCTCAGTAAGTTGTTCTAATACTTGTAATTGTCCTTCTCTCTCAAGTCTAAGATTACGTGCCTCTACTGCTGCTTTTCTATCAGCTTCTGCTTGTGCATTAGTAGCATTTGTAAGATTTTGCTTAGCTACTTCTAATTTACCTTCAGCAGCAATAGCCTCTAATCTAGCTTCTGCTGTTTCTTCACTAAATTGATTTTCAATTTTAGCCGCTGCAAACGCATCATTTTTTGCTTGAAGTAAGTCTTCAGCTGCTTTTAGTTCTTCTTTTGCTAATTCAACTCCACTTAAACCTTGAGCTTTTAATAGAGCTAATCTATTTGTTTCTTCAATGGAAAGTTGTCTATTATATCTTTCACGTGCTGTCTCTAAACGTTTTAGTTGTGCTTCTTCATCATCTTGTGCTCTAATCAAAGCAATAACTGCTATTGTAACTGCAGCAACAGCGGCTGCAAATGCAACATATGGATTTGCTAATATAGTTTTATTAAGTGCTGCTTGAGCTGTTCTTGCTAATTTAGCTGCACCACCATATGCTCTAATACCTTCAGATAATTCTTTATAACCTTCAAATACTCTTTTAGCACCATCAGCAAATGCAATAGCACCAATAGCTGCTGTTTCAAATTGTTCAGCTTGTTCTTCAGTTAATGCTCCTGATAAGGCTAAACCACCTGCTAGTAATTCTACAGAACCACCAACGATATTAATAGCACCACCAAGTGTTTTAATTCTTGCTTCTTGTTTTTCTAAGGAATTAGATAAATCTTTTGCTGCTTTGTCTGCTCCTTCTAATGCATTATCTAATTGATTTATATCCTGGGTAGCATCTGAAGTATTTGCTTGTACGTTTACTGTTACTGTTGCCATTTGTTATGCTTTTTGTTGTGTTACTATCCAAGAACCTGATTCAAAACCATATACTGTAGCTGCATCAAATGCTTTTCTTAACTCTACAAAACTTGGAGATGTAGTAGAATCTACTGTATCAGTACCTAAACCTGTAATCTGGATTTTTTCATTTGCTGTTAGGTTTTCATCACCAAAGAATCTAAGTTCTCTTTTATATCCATTTGATTCTCTACCTATTAGATTACTTGGGTTTGTATCTGGTAAGTAAACTACTGCTGTTCCAGGTCCACCACCTACCCATTTTAGATGGATATAATAATCATCAGCATATTCTGAACCAGTTAACCAGGTAGTAGTTCCAACACCAACTTCTATTATTTTATTATCACTAAACTGGGCACCTATCTTATGGTAAGTACCTAAATATGCTCTACCATCAAAATCATCACCATTAATATTTTCCCAACTTTCTAAATCTCTGTTAGGATTAATAACTACAGTATTGATTAGGTCTTTTACTGTTTTAGTTGTTGTATCAAAGTTACCTATTACAATATTACTATTACCTCCTTGTAGTGTAATATCTTGGCCTATAACAACAGACTTATTTGAACCACTAATTATGGTGTCCTCACCACCTATAATTGTTGATAACGTGGTATTCCCGCTAATTTCTGATGTGGTTGATTGTTGTATAGATGACTTATTAGCAGATTCCTTGATAGTATTATTATCACCTGTTATCTGAACGTATTGAGAGAATGAATCAACATTATTTCCTGTACCTTGAATATTAACAATACTTGTTTGATCATTTACAGTATTATTATTACCAATAGCTGTTACCTCATTGGCACCAAAGTTGATTTCATTATTACCTAATGATCTAATAGGTCTAACACCATTTGTATTTTGTGGTGGATTTACTTTCCATACTACTGAACCACTATCAGCAAATGAAGTTGGGTATAATGTAAAACCATCTAATGGAGCTACTCTACCTACTAGATCTTGATTACCTGAACCAGTTACTGGTAAATCATTATCAACAAAAACATAATTACCACTACCACCTGCTGTAATAGAACCATCATCTAATGTTACATCAGTGTAAGTACCACCTGAACCAGCACCTGTACCTCCTGAAGAAACATTATCATATACTCTTCTTACTGGGAATTGGAATTTTCGAATTGGGAATTTAATTAATTCAACTTCAACACTTGCATCTTTAGTTAAATCAAATGAACTAATTCTGTTGATTCTGTAATAATTACCCTTGATAAAAATCTTATCATTCAATTGAATATCTTTCAACTCATCAGGAGTAAAGTAGATATTACAAGTCAACATTTTAGATTCTGGGTTGTATAAATCGTTTAGATAAAAAGCCCAATACTCATAAACAGCATCTCTCTTAGCAAAATAACCATCAGTTAAAACAGGTGAAGAAAAATGAACTTGGTTTCTATTATTCCAGTTTAAATCTCTTGATGTATCAAAGTCTGGAGAATTATCAGCTACATCAATATCCAAATAATGGAATGAACCATAATTTGTAATTAATGTTTTAGCTGTTGTATTTACATCTCTAACCCAATATCCTTTACCTTGATTAGCACCTGTATCATCATATGCTGTTACATCTTGAATTTGTTTATTACCATTAAAGTGTAATATTCTGTAGTTGAATTTGATTGCTGTCTTAATGTCATTCTCTCTCTTGTATAAGTGAGGAATAACATCTAAATTAGTTCCATCAACTGACATTACAGGAGTAGGTGAGAAGAAACCACCAATCTCTCTTTTACCTTGAGTTAAATCACCATCATCAATGTATAATGCTTCACCAAATATTTTTTTATAAGTCTCCTGAGTATATGTGTTTAGGATATCATCATCCTCTTTATCAGCAAATGAAATGATCTTAGCTTGATCAACCATTGTACCTCTAATGGATTTTCTAATTGAATTATCTAGTTTACTACTCCAATCTAATGTTCTACCACCTGCAACCCATATATTGTAAGGTTCAATGATAAGAGTATTTCTTTCTCCTTGTTTTGGTTCAATTACTAGATTGAATTTCTCTATCAAACCTTGTAGAAAATTTATCACCCTTTCTTCATCACCAAACATTCTACTCATATCAACAGTACCAGCATATAAAGCACCTACTGATTGAACATTAAAGAATGTAACTGATTGATTCAGTATACCATTTGAACCTGCTACAACATTACCACTTATTCTACTTACAGTCTCATTGGTTACTGTGATTTTAATTTCATCACCAACTTGTAAGTTGTTTAAGGATTTATTTATACCAACAGTTGTTTGAGCAAATGCAGATAAATCTACTGAATTAGCTACCTCAACTCCATTTAGTAATACTTTAGCTGTTACTCTCCTTAAGTTAATAGGTAATGGAGGTAGAGCAGTAAATAATCTAATTGTTGTATTAACAATGTAATCACCATCTGCTTGTACAGTGTAAATACCTGTTAATGGATCATAAGCATTTCCATTATCATATACTTCATTTGGGAATAAAACAGTAACAGTAGCTCCATCTGCTACAGGTTGCCCACCACCTCCATTAACAAATCTTGCTTGAGTTGAATATTGTATTGGAGAATCACCTATACCTCTTTGTTCATTGGCTGTAGATAAAATAAATAATTTATCAAAATAAGCACTATCAATAAATGATGAAGAATAATTATAATCTACCTGATTAAATATAGCATTAATCAATGCTTTTGCTTTAACACTGGGTTTGAAATCAGCTAAATCTAATGGGTAATCTTCATTATTAAATGTTGCATCACCAATAGCTCCATTTGCTACATTTGAGATAGGAGAACTACCATAATCTGCTAATGGATAAACTACATCACCACCAACTAAATTACTATCCCAACTACCTGTAATGTTTGCTAAAGTTAATTCATGATCTAAACTAGATAAATCTAATTCATTCATAAAGGTATTCTCTATCCTGGTGTTAAAATCAATAGTTTCATTGATAATAACTGCTTTGTACATTGCATAACCCTTATCATCTGTAAGGACATCATTAATATACATTTTACCACTGAATATCTCACTACCATCTACCATTACAGAAGCAAATATTGTATGGTTTAATGCAATAGAAGGTTCAGCACCTATATCAAATATATTACCAAAGAAAACATTATTGTTATTACTCCCAGGTAACATAAATTCCTGAGATGAGATACCAAATACTTGTCCTATATCACCTGATTCAATAGCTGATACATCACATCTAAGTTCTGCTTCTTGTAGTACGTCTAATTCGGCTACATTACCAAAATTATCTTTTGCTCTAATTATTACCATTATACTCTTGGTCTTTCGTTATTTGCGTATTGATATTCTACTGTGTATCTAAATAGTTTTTGACTACGTGGATTTGTTTTTTCTGTTATACTCGCATTGTTAATTACCACGGGTAAAAACGTTGTTCCTTCTTGAACATATACGTTCGTGCTAAAGAATAGTTCGCGTAAATTATCCGCGTTTTCCTGCGTTAAATAGTCACTTTCTGCTGTATGTACTTTATCTACTCTGTTTTGGAATTGACTTTGTCCTCTTCTTGCCTTATCATAGGTAACAGTGTTGGTAGAGGCATAGTTAACAAATGTTTGTTCGTATGATTCTCTTGTAACATTTGATGTAGTAGATTCTGCTAAGTTAAAGTTGAAATAATCCCATACACCGTACTCATTTTTCCATGCAAAGCGTACTCCTGGATATCCACAATTAGCTGAATCAATATCAAATCTATATTCTCCAAATACACCATTGTAGTTAATACCTGGTTCTTCTGTTTGATTATAGAATGTCATTGTGTAGTAACCTGTATCATCTGATAAAATAGGTACTCCAGCATCCTCTATGTTCTGTGGTCCAGCTGGGAAATGGATTAATCTTGTTGTCTCATCTTGATTCAAATAAACATCACTCCACAATTCAGCACTTGTTGTTCTTGGACCTGCTGCTGTATTATATAGTATGTCTGTATCTAATAGAGAACCTGCAGCATCATATTGTCTGTAAACTACACAATAAATGTCTTGTGCTAAACTACTATCAATAGCAGCATTTGCCTCACCACCTAAGTTACCATTTAAAATACTGATAGTATGGTAATCACCTACTCTAACACTATTGGTATTAAATGCTGTTAAACCATTTTGGTGTGTAAATGATGTTAAACCATCAGTAGATTCTTCATCATACTTAGAACCACTATTCCAATTCCAATCTACTAAATCATTTGGATTTGTAACCCCATCTAATAGGAAAATGTAATCACTACCTGAGATATTAGGATTACCTGCTGAAGCAGGATTTTCACCTGTATATAATGTTGTTGAACCAGTAGGTGATGTAGCATATTCTTCACCAAATCTAATTTTAAAGTCCTTACCACATGCTGTATTATTAGTTACATTAGCAATCTTCCATACCTCATCTGTTGGACCTAGATAGGTAGGAATAATGTTTCCAAAATCAAATACACCTGTATTATTAGGGTTAGGTTGTTGTTTTAATTCTTGTAATAATACACCACCAGAATCTCTAATATCAACTACAAACCTAAATTGTGGGTTTGATGATAAGGTAGAGGTAACAGCATGTACTAAATTACTATTACCAATGTTTGGTGAAGTGCTATTTTGTGTTATATTAATTGCCATGTTATCCTATTTCTGCGTAGTTATCTTCTATATAATTATCAATATCTAATGCTGTTGCTTCACCTATATTTGTTAGGTTTCTTTCTACAACTTCATTTAATGATACTTGAATGAATGGTTTTGGTTTTTTAAACCGTTGTCCTTTCTTCTCTATGTTTTTAGCAACTGCCCATGCAAATTGTGTTGGTGTCATAGCTGCAGGAACACTTATTCTTTTTTGTTTAATCCAATCAATGATTGCTCTAACAGGAGGCATACCACCTTTCTTACGTTCACTACCTTCATCTACATAAATACCATATAATGGTAAAGTAATAGGTTGTGTAATAATACCATCAGCACTTATTTCTGTAGGACCTGGTTTTATAGAACGTGCTAAATTACCTGTTACAACTGAATTATTATCGAATAAACGATCAACCATTTCCTCAACTACCAGAGTACCAATATCACTCATCTCAAGTGCTAAATTAGGATATGTGATTTGATCTGCCATTATAGTTGTGGGTAAAAGCAGTAGTTAAATAATCCTGATTCTGCTATTGTAACCTGTGAAACCCATCCGTAAACTCTATCATTAAATGCTTCGTTTACTGGAGTTAGATTTGCCATTGTACCTGTCATCCAATTTGTATCGTTTACAGGACCATAATTCATATAAGACATAACATCATATTGAATTAATTCCATTCTTGATTTTACATCTAATGGTGATTCATCACTTAGTTTAGGTACATCAAGTGAATATAATTCAAACGTTAATGATCTTGTATTTGCTGTAATACCTGGTGATACTAATGGTCGAAGGAATACAAATGGATATTTAATATTCTGGGAATTAGCATCTAAATAATCAATAGCACCTTCAGCAAATGAGGCAATACCTAAATGTGCATCACATGCTTGTTGAAAAAAACCTACTATGTCTTTATATGTGTGTACTACTGTTGTCATTTTAATATTTGTTTAACTAGTGATTTTTGACACATTAACATTGCTGCTATTCTGTTATGATCAAATCCTCGTTCATCTAATTGTTTTATTTTACTAACAATAGGGTCTACTTCCTTCTTAACGGATTTTGTAGGTACGCTCTTGTTGTTTTCTTCGCTGCTCGTCTCTGTTATTTTTGTCTTGCTCATATGCTAAATAATTTAGTACAAATATAAAGTTTAATTCAGGGATGCTTTTATCTCCGGTGATTGAAAGGATGGATGTTGTTGATAGGTAATGAATTGTAGCAAACCATCCCCAAAACTCAAAGAAGCCATCTGTTTGTTCATCTTTTTCATCGCTTTCATCTGTTCTTTGGGCGGTAGGGAAGAGAGACTCGAACCGAGAGAGAACGAGGTTCCTACTGCTAAAAAAAAACCCAACATACCTAAAGCCATTGGTGCTGGTAATACACTTAATTTTTTTCCTTGTTCTACTCTTTTACTACTATCATACTCTTCTACTTCATAGTATTTAAACAAATTTTCTGCTTCACCAAGTGCTACTTTATGTTTATTTTTGAATGCCCATTTAATACCACTAAACCTATGTTTTACGATAGGACGATATAATATAGCCATTATTTCTTCAATGTTTTCCTGCGGTTGTTTCGCTAACTTCTCTAAATCCACATACTCACCCAACGTTAAAGAGCTAATTGATCTAAACCCATATTTTACACCATCTAATTCAAATATAGGATAAAACGAAGGTTGAATATCAGTAATAGTCTCTAATACTTTAGCGTACACTGATTTAATAGACATAGGAGTCCATTGTTTGATTTCATCTACCTCTTTACCTGATAATAGAGAAATCATTTTAATCATTTTTTCTGTCTCACTTAAATGCTCAAGCGTCAGAAATTGTTTCCATTGTTTTACAGACAAATAGTCTGGTATAGTTAATTGTATCTCCATAACGATAAATATGTATTGTGTTGAAAATCTCCACGGTACGACCAATATAAAAAAAGCCCCTGCAGAACGCAAGGGCTAATAGAGGAAGAACAAGAGAAATAAACAATGACAATAATGGAGCACCTTCCTCCGTTAATACATATTTT
>JAAHTG010002351.1_pt1 | contig 10894 bp, 3 predicted proteins | sample 6116081 | NCBI WGS metagenome assembly JAAHTG01 (sample SAMN13939989, study PRJNA603662) | sponge metagenome | isolation source: marine sponge | host: Mycale hentscheli | place: New Zealand | collected 2005
CAGCCCAGTTTTCAAACCCATCACGTGTTTCATAAAAGTCCATACGCTCATTGATGTTATACATTTGAATAACATCGTCAATAGTTCTATCTAAAAGATTTTCTTCTCTTAAGCTAGACGCTTTTCTTCTTCTTAAGAAAGTATTCCTCATGGTAAAGATCATCCTTTGAGCTGTATCAGCCGGTATGTACGTTTGTACAGTAGTTACTCTTTCTTCACCAGTTCTTTCGTTGCTAGACGTAGAAGAAACAGTACCCATTGGAATACTTAATATTTTGTTTGCTGTTACAGCACTGCCTGCAAGAACATCTCTTGTAAACATGTTGTTTTTTGTAGCAGCATTAGTAAATACACCGGACTCTATACCCTGGTATAAATCTTTTAAACTTTTTACATTGTCTAAACCTAGTATAGCTCTTATTGCGTCTATAATCTTTTGAAAAAGACTTCTTGTTTCTACAGGGACGCTAGAAGGGTCTTCTTTAAACATGTCAAACTGGTCAGACATATGCTCTTCATATAGAGTATCTTCTAACATAGTTCTTGTCATCTCGGCATATTTTGGATGAGATCTACGTAACACATCAAGAGCATCTTTTAATGATACCCCTTCTTCCCTTAATGCTTTTCTTTTTTCTTTTTTTGCTAGCTTAAGATAACGTTTAATCTCAGCGTCAGTTAATAGCATTCTGTATACACCGTGAAAAGACTCATGCTTTTTAAAAGCTGTTTGCTTTCCTACTCTTATTACACCTTTAATACCCTCAAGTCCTCGTGATGCATCTTTTAAATGCATTACAAACTCGCCAACTTTTATGTTGCCGTTTTCCATTCTTTCACCCAGCTCTTCCATTTCTTCTACAGAAAACTGCTCAGGTAAGTTTTCTAGCACCCAAACTTTAAAGTCTTGTATATCTAGAACATCTTGCCCTGACATACCACCTTTAATAATTTTAAAAGCACCACTTTCTTCTATACTCTTTACAAGAGCCTTTAGACGTAAAGCTTCTGGATCTTTTTTCAAAGCCATAAATGCTTTACCTTTTCCTCCCAACTCTCTAGTCAGCTCTAGCATGCGTTTTGTTTTATAAACTTTTAACGCATTTTTTGCTTCTTCTAAAGCTCGTATTATATTATACTTGTTTTGTTCAGCTTTCCCTTTAATATTAATAAGTGCTTTATCTACATCTTCGCTAAGAAACTCTTCATATAACGTTTCTTCTGCTCTTGACAGTGGGGTTTCAGCAGTAATCTTTTGAGCTATTAAATCAGCTGTATTTTGTGGAATACTTTCTTCATCTAGGTAAGCGTTTGCTAATACCTCATTCATTGGCTCAACAGGGTCTTCTTTAGCTTCTTCTATTGCAGCTGCTTCATCTGCTTTTTTGCTGTTAATCTTACTTGCTGCTCGTGCTAGCCTAGCAACATCGGCTATTGCTTCTAATCCAATAGCGTTATCTACTTGGAAAACAAGCTTTAAACCTCTTCTTACTTCACTGCTATGCGAAGTTGTAGCCTTCATAAGATGATCTTTTAGTACTATTTTTGAAGATGTTGTTGTTGTGCTTGGTATTGAAACTTTAAACGCATCTGCTTTAAGTGCTAGCATAAATTTAGCCCACTCTACTTTTTCTACTTTATCATCTCTGTCTTTAACAAAGTTGTCTTGTTTTTTAACCTCTGCATTTACCCAGTTAATAAAATCAGCAGTATCCTCTATACCAGAAAATTCTTCATCTGTAGTATCTAACCTTACAGATCGTTCAAATTTTACACTTTTGCCATTTTTATCTTCATGAAAATGCTTATTAAGAAAAACTACTTCAAGCTGCCCGTAAGGATTTACTCTTAGTTGTACTTGCGTTCCCGGCGCTTTGTTAGCTATAAATAGATCTTTTAGTAGTTTATCATTAAACTCGTGATTAAAAGTTACATCAGCTGCAACAAGTCCCCCAGCATCATCTTCTGTTGTATTTTTTGCTACAGTTTTAACCATCTGCTCTTTGATCTGCTCAATAATTTTATCTGATTGAGTAGCTTCCATAGGAGCTGCTTTAAGGTTAATTAAACTGTGCGACCCATTAGGTAACATTACTATAGCAACATATCCACCAAAATTCTTTTTTATATACTCTTTACGACCTGCTATTAATCTTTCTGCTATTTCTTCATATTCTGCTATTTTTCTTGCTTTAGCATTAGTAATAGGATCAACTATTGTTTTTTCTCTTGTGTCTGTGCCTTTAACGTAGTTTCCTCTAAGTTGTAATACAAAGTAAGTTTCTTTTCCGTCAATAAACTTGTACTCTAATTCTTCAAACGTAGCCGGAGCTTTAGTCTCAAAAGCCTCACTACCTTTCATAAGCTTAAGTGACGCTCCTTTTAAGTCAGATACTTTTATATCTAAAGAAGCACCAACTTGAGACACGTTTCCTGACTTAAGGATTTTTTCAATTGCATCATGTATATAAAGTGACTGTAGGTAATTTTCACGAATACCCTTTGTCATTTTAGAAAGCTCTTGACCTTTTTTACCATACGTGCGGAATAGTCTTTCCACTTCACTTTTTTCAATAGCTTCTGGAAAAATAGAACTACCATCAGCACCTAACAAAGACACTACAGTGTGCCCCTGCATGTAACCTAAGCTTACATCCCCGTTAAGTACTTCAATGGTGTATTTTTGTGCATGTTTTTTTATCTGCTCATTCTCTACATAACCTTCACCATATACTCTAGCTGTTTTTCTATCTTCTAGTGCGACTTCTTCTGCTTTAGCCCAACCAGGATTTCTACCTATTTTTAAAGTAAGATTTGATAATTCGTCAGGTGTAAGCTCACGAAGCATTTTTTGCTGACGTGCTGTAGCTTCTTTTGGTGTTTCTTCATCTTCTAGGTTTGTATCATCACCGTAGTATTGAGAAACGTTCTTTTTAATTTCAACAGTTTTTACTACATTAAGAGGTTCTTCTGCTACAAGTTTTGTTGTATTACTTGCTTGTTCCTTCGTCGTGCTTTTTAATATTGATTGCTCTCCTGCAATTTTCCATCCGTTTTTATCAAAAGCATTGTCTTTAATTGTTTTCTTTCCTGTAACCTTCTTAGCATTTCGCTGATCTATAGGAGCTACAACTAAATCTTTTCCATTGTAATCTTTCCTAGTACTAACAACATAATAAGCATTGTTGTTTTTATCTACTACTACATCATTTGGATGAAAGACTTTTCCTTCAAACTCAAACCCTTTAGTAGGTTTAGCTTTTTTAGAAAGTTTTGTTTTTTCATTTTCAGCATCTTGTAGATTAGAAAACAGTTTGTCAGATAAAAACTCATTCTGATCATTAACTACCCTGTACAATATATCATCAACATCATTAGACTGGGTAGTAATTTTTAAAATATGGATTCCATTATTGCCTTCTTTTATTTCTTGACGAGGCTTTAAAGTATCAGATTGAAACCCTTTAGTTTCTATAACAGCAATATCACCATAAGAAAGAGCATATTTATTTCTGTATACTTTTACAACGTCAGGTCTTCTTCTGTTTTTTTCTAGCCATTCTCCAAACTCGTCTTTGTTATTTTCCAAACTTTTGACAAGATATAGTTCTGACAATGCTTGTGCTATTGCTTTAACTGTTCCTTGCTCTTTCCATTCGTTAAGAGCCATAAAGTTTTTGTCGTCTGACTTAGCCATGTAATCCTTCAGATACGCTTTATATCTTCTTTTTAACACGTCTCTTACAGCAGGAAGCATCTTTGCACGTTGAGATAATTCACCAGTATTAACTAAGTCTTCAGCATTCTTTAATCTTTCTGCTTCTTCTTCAGTAGCTTCTCCGATAACACTTTCCTCATTAATACCGTCTATAATATCTTGAAATGACTTAATGTCTTTTGTTGTGCTTGTTTTTTCTTCTTCAGTCTTTTCTTCTGTTGTTGTTTCTCCTGTTAGACCTTTAATAAGATTTCTATACTGAGCAACTATTTTATTAACTTGATTAAATTTAACTTCATTTGATTGAGCATTTATTATTCCATCTTGACCAAGGTATGTTGTTGGGATAATTTCAGGATCTTTTAGAAGCTCGTTAACTTCTTCTTCTGCAGGGTACACTTCTATGTTAGCTAACTCATTTAAGAACTGATTAACTTCTTTAGAAGCGGCATTCTTTTTTAAACGTCCTTCTACCTTGCCCCTGTTTTCTCTGTAAGCTTTTAACATTGATAACGCTAACTTGTCACCAAAATCTACAACAGACTGAGGATTTAAAAGCATGTTAACTGCTTGGTTGTATTCAATAGACCTACCTTTTAAAGATTTATAGTCCATGATTTGTCTAATCAGATCATCAAACTCTACATTGTCTTCAATTGCATTGTCAGTACCTGCAACAAAATTAAGATAGTCTAAAATAGCTTTTCTAACTTTAGGTGTTTTTCTTCTGTCAAAAAACCCAAACTGACTTTCTTGAGAACCTACAATATATTTTGTTTTTGCTTCTAATATTGCTAAATCTCTTGCTTCGTCAGAATCAAATTCTTGTTTATTTATTCTTTTTTCAATAATAGACTCTACTTTTTTAAAGTCTGTTCTAGATATTAAATTTTCTTTATCAGTTAGTATGTCAAAAATGTTTTGAATAAGCCCTAAACGCTCTTGTTTATTAGAATACATAGCACGCTCTTCATCAGAAAGAGTAATTAAGTACTCATCTTCACTAACTTTTTCTCCAGCTTTAGTTGTAGTTTTTTCCTCAAACAAAGCGTCAACCTCTTCTTGAGTAAGAGTATTACCTACAGTTACTTGTACACCTGCTTGATTCATTTCTAATTTAGAAACAGTATATGTAGTTGTCCCATCACGGTATGTTGTCCAGGAAACTTTGTATTCACCATCCTTACCTTTAATTACATCATTACCTGTTTTTACTACTACGTTTGAATCTTTTCCTTTGCTAGCTTCTTGTACTATGTTGCCTTATTCATCTTTTACTTGTTCCTTGTCTGTTTCCTGAGGTCTTTGTGCTCCAAGCTTTCCTTCTTTTTCAATAATAGACGTAGGCATAGTGTAGTCTGACTCAGTAACTTCTACATCAGGAGCTTGTGCTATTTCAAGTTCTGCTTTTAGAGCAATAAGCTCATTATTCATGTTACTAATACTTGTAAGAACATCGACGTCTGTGGCAGACATATTCTTAACTAGCTTGTTTCCAGAAAGTTGCTGATATATTTTATTATATCTTTCTACAGAACGTTCAAACATCTGACTGTTAAACATCATTAGCATTTTAGCATGCTGATAACCTAACTCTCTTATTAACTCCTGCTCATACTGCTTTGTACCTTTTTTAAATTTGTTTCTATCAAATGGATTTATGAACTGATCGTTCAACACCTTCCACGATTTTTCTACGTTTTTAATTCTATCAACAGACTCTTGAAGACGAGTTCTAACTTTTTCTACACTACTTTTTTCTACTTCTGCTTCAAAAGCTTCTTCTATTCCTACATCATCTAAGCTAAGGTAATCTTCCATCTGTGCTTTAAACAAATGCGATTTTCCTGTAACCATCATTGTGTTTAAACCGTGAAAAATTGCATTGTCTTTAGCGTCATAAAAACCCATAACGTTGCCTTGTTGACCTGCTTCCATCATAATCTCAGTCATGTGCTTTTGTACATAAGCATTTACTTTGTTTATGTCAAAATATTTTTCAGGGTCATTGTACATTTCGTTAAGTACATCAACTGACTGTTTGATGTGCTCGGCTCTTTGTTCAACGTGTTGGTTATATGTTTCTCTATCTGCAAGATACTGGTATGCTTGTGGTGCCCATTGAAATACAGCTTTCTGTGGTCCCATTGCTATACCTCCCATAACAAAACCTGAAGCAAAAACATGGGCCCCTTGAGCACTCATCATTGATCCAGCACCCATTTTAGTAGAAGCTTTTATTTGCTCTAGCCCCGCTATTGAAGGTTCATCATGAACTCTACCGTAGTAATCTTTAACCCCGTTAGCTACAGCTTCTTGATACAATTCCTGAATTCCTTCTCCAACATTAGCTTTTCCATAAATAAGCCCTCCACCTATTAACTGTTTAAAGTTACCAGCAACACCTCTGTTGTACATTTGTTTCCACCACTGCTTACCGCCGTCTGAGAATGCTTTTGTAACGCCTGCTACAGTTTTTGGATTATATATTATACGACGACCCATGCCCGTAGCAGCAGCAGCAGTCATAGCAGCTAACCCTTTAAAACCAGAAAGAGAAGCACCTATTGTTAACCTGTTTGTTAAAAGAATAAATGGAGCATTCATAACTGTTGTTAAAAACTCCCCTTTAAATGCTGTTTCTTTAAGCTTAGCATACTCTTCAGGTGTAGGCTCTGCTCCGTCGTTTTTTTCTTTATAATCTAAATACTTTTCTTCAAAAAGATCTTGATGCACCATTCCCGCCTCAAGCTTAGACTCAGCAATAGCAAGGTTAAGCGCTCTAAAATCTCTATAGAATCCTCCAAATTTAGTACTAACATTAGCAAGTCCTTTAGCTCCACCAACTACGTTTTTTGTTGCGTTAACAGTTCTAATAGCATTGTATGTTTCAGGAACAATGAGGTTTGCAGCAAGACGACCTCCCGCTCTCCAATAGTCTTTAGCATTATCAACACGCCTAAGATCTTGAAGAAGAGACCATGATGATTTTGCAGCTCGCGCAGTACCAAAATTATTTAATACACGTGAACCAAATTGTCCAATTGTTTTTAATCCCCTTCCTACATTAAACCCTGTTCTTGCAACAAGGGCTGCGTCTGCAACTGGGTTCATGCCTCCAAAGGCAGCAGCCGCAGTAGCTAGCGCAAGTTCTTCAGCAGCAATTGAACTTATAACACCCATTGTATAAGCAGATTGTAATAAAGCATCATTCCAAAAACCTCCACCTCCCCCTATACGCATTGCATCTTCAAATGCTTCAGCACCAGAGTAATCACCTGAAATGTAATTACGCTAATTGCCAAACATGTCTCCTATTGCTCTCCACCCTGAAGTAACAGCAGGATAATACATTTTTCCGTACTGTGTCCACATAAGACTGTTGTGGTCAGACCAATCCATGTTGTTAGAAAAAGCGTTTGTATTGTCTGCATATGGGTGAAATGAAGTTGTTTTCCACGCATTAGATAAATAATACTTATCAAAGTTAGTTGCTTTTCTACTGAAGTGTATAGGATCAGGATCTGCTCCTCGGTACATTGGCTTCATTGTCCCTGCACTTTGAATTGCTGCAAGGGTGTCATCCATTGCATTATTCTTTTTTACATCAAGCTGTGCACTTACAGGCTTTTCAGGAGCAGAATAAATGTCATGTAATTTCCCAGCTCCTGGGGCAGGGTTAAACGTAACATTTTGCATAACTGGAGCAGCTGCTTCAAAATTAGCAGTTGACTCTAATTCTTGCCCAACTCCTGCAGTTGGCATAGTTCCAGGAATAAAATGTAAATCAGCAAAAGCATCAAAATCAATATCACCAGTCTGTGTATTAATATCACTTTGACCGCCAGCAAATTGCCCATTTACTTCAAAAGGCTGATCAGTAGGTCCGACAGGAGCAGCTTGTTGGTTTTCTAAGTTGAATTCTTCCATCTTATATAGCTTACTTATTCTGTTTGTTATCTTTTATGTATGCTGCATGGTTTTCTGCTGCACGTTGCGCCATTATTTGCTCAAGTGTAATTTGTAAGTTGTTAAATGCATTATAATCATCAACCCCTCTAAGTTCAGCCGCTTGTGGGTCATCCCATGACCAAGTATGAGTTTCAGGATCATATGATTTGTACGTTATGGTAGACCAATACGAACCACCGTGTTTTTCTATTTCTATTTTTCCCCCCATTGGATGTGACACAGTAGGAACACCACCTCCGTTTATAGTTCTCTGCCACTCATGTTTTTGTGAACCCCCGTCTGCTGGATTATAGTATTCTCCTTTTGGTATGTATATTGACATAGTACCGCCATGATCTTGAAACGCAGTAGTTTTGTCACCTGTCGGACCTGTCTTTGGTTGATTATATGACTTTGCATAAGAACTTTCAAGAATTACTTCATATACACTGTATCGTTGTTCTTCTCCATCTTCTCCTCTATAAATAGGACCATTAGGATTATATCTAACTGTAAATTGAGTTCGTGTTTCTTTTTTTCCTTCAGCATCTTGGCTTAAATGTAAATGCGTATAAAGATTTTTTAAATCTGCTTCTACTCCAGGACTCCAGTCTAACGCGTTACCGTCATCAGTATCTGTTAACTCTCCAGGCTCTGGTAAGGTAGACATGGATCCGTACTTAACTACCATATCAGACCCTTTTGCAGTTTCCATAAGATTTATTAATTGATCTGTTTGCAATTGACCAGAATTATATTGTGGTGGTAAAGAGTGATCATATACACCACCTGTCCATGGTGTTTGTGTGTCTCCTACTCCTGTTTGTCCTTTAAGGTCATAAAATGCAGCAAGATTAAACGAAGGCATTGATAAATCATCGCCTGTGCTTTTTGATGCTACTGCATCCATTTCAGTTACTAAACCGTCGTAAATACCTGCTGCTTCCTGTTTTGCAGTCTCTTCATCAAAAGAGATAACACGGGAAAGAGTATTACCAGATTCAGGAGTTTCGGATGCAGAAGTTGTAACAAAAGTTTCAGTTGTTGGAGGAAAGCTAGGTCTTCGCACTGCCATTATTCCATCAGGGCCTGAAGGTACCATTTCAGTAATCATACTACCTTCCTGTATGTAGCTGTCAAAACGCTGAGATTCTACAAAATTATTTTCAAATTCAGCTCTAGATAAATATGTTTTAGTCCCGTCTTCTTCAGTTTTAAATAAACTTATTCCTGTTTCTTCAACAAGTCTTGCATAACCAGGATCTACACTTGTAACATAGTCTTCAAGTTCTACATTACTTTGTGACCATAAACGAGCTCCTTCAGTATGCTCAAGCTCTCTTGCATTTAAATATTGAATACCTCGTTGAGTATCATAAAGTAAAGACCCAGCTGTCATTCCCATAGGTGAAGATGTTACGTCTTCTTCTAGTGCCTCATACTCAGCTTTCATGTTCTGGTAAGCATTTTCTAAAGGGCCATTATCACCTAATGCAAGTAATCTTTCTATTTCTTCAAGTGAGGTATAATAATCTTGCCCGTCTTCACATGTACCTTCATAACATTGCTCTACTGAATTAATATTAAAACCAGAATTAGCATTTTTTTCAGCAAACCAATTTGTTATTAACTCAAGTTTTTGGTAATCGTCTTTTTTTAACTCTCTAGTTTGAGTTAAAAGATTTTGTGCTGACATTGAATTATCATGCTCACTTTCTAATATTGACGCATTAAATTGATTACCCTCCCAGTTAAACTGCGTCATTGGTGCACCACTCCATCGCTCCTCTTCAGCTTCAGCTTCCATCTGAAACTTCATAATCTCCATTCTTTCTCTATTACGCTGCTTAAGATTTTCTAAATTAATTCTGTTTGCTTGTTTAATATCTTCTTGTGCATACGGGTTAGCATCCATATCTACTTCACCGTGCGTACTAGCATATGTATTAGCTGTTGTGTTTATGTCATTCATCATATGCATTGACATATACATACTAAGGGCCTTTGTTAAATTATCGCTAGGCCCTTCCATAACTTTACGGTTTCTATGTCTACGTTGTTCTTTGCTTTTTTTATTAGCTTCATACTCTGCAGTAGTGTTTTTAACAGATTGATCCGTATCACTCCCATCTGTATAACCATATTTTTTAATATGATTTTTCCAACTTATAGTTTGTCCTTTAAGTGATCTTTCTTTTTCTTCTAGCTCACTTATAACTTCATCTTCACTTGTACTAAACTGTTGTAAAAACTGATCACCCCAAGCATTCATACCTGCTTGTTTATCACCGTATTGCTCTTTATTTTCATCAAAGAAAGTCCTTGCTTCTACATAACCCTTAGTGCGATAATAGTCAATAGCTCTTGGATCATTAAGTAAAGCAGCAGATAAATAGTCTCCTATTGGATTGCTGTATTGCATTTCTCCTTCTTTGTTTTCACCAATAGGCTGTCGTGTTAACAAAGAACCATTCTTCATTGTTATCTTCCATAAACCGTCTTCACTAAATGAAACGTTTTGTACGTTTGGATCAAGTTCTTTTATTCTTGCAAGTCCTTCACTCTCCATGTCGTACTGTTTTACGTACTGAGGTAAAGCGGTGTTCATCATATCTTCTGATGAAGCTTCAACAAAGTCTTGCATGTCATATTGCAACTTCTTTATACCTGTTTCCCAATATTGTTTTCTTGTTGCTTCATCTTCAGAATTTTTTAAACGTTCTGCATTAGCCATTTCAGACTTCCACTTTTTAGTAAACACCATGTCTCGGACAAGGTTTTTGTCTTCGTAAAAAGGAGTAAATAAAGCTTTAGCTGCATCTACATTTTGTTGCAGAGATAAGTCAAGACCAGAGATCTGTTGTAATTTAGGAGCAAGTTGATTAACATATTGATCCCTAGTATTTTTACTGTCTTCTCTAGATACATCAGCATAAACAACACTACCGTAAAGGTTGTTCATTTGTTTATAGTTAGTATCATACCTGTCCTGCCTAACGTTTAAAACGTCATTCAGGAACTTATAGTCAGGAGTAAATGTCTCCGTCTGCGGTATGTACTCCTTTACGTTAGGTAGGTATGTTGCCATATTACAAAAATACTAAATTTATATCGTTATTAAAAATCCTGAGTGTACACCTTTTAAGTTTACTGTATCCCCAATATCCATCTCCTCAGTGCTTTTCTGTTTGCCTCAAGGTCTCTCATCTCTGTTCCATACTTTGC
>JAAHTG010002352.1_pt1 | contig 10892 bp, 19 predicted proteins | sample 6116081 | NCBI WGS metagenome assembly JAAHTG01 (sample SAMN13939989, study PRJNA603662) | sponge metagenome | isolation source: marine sponge | host: Mycale hentscheli | place: New Zealand | collected 2005
GGGTCACCTTGAAGCATTATCACCCCTTGAGAATTTCGGGCTACTGCTTGTCTTCTTTTTAACCCATCTACTTCTTCTCCTACTGTTATAACTTTCATTTCAAACCCATTTACATTTGTTACAACTGGGGATAATTGGGTTGATTGTTCTTGCGTTGATTTAAATAATTCGTTGGATATAGAGGTTTGTAATAATAGTGTAGCATTTTCATCATTAATGGTCTCTATCCCATCAGGATTAATAATACTAGTAGTACCATCAGGATTAATAATACTAGTAGTACCATCAGGATTAATAATACCATCAGCATTAGTAATGGTATTGGGGAGGGTGGTATTATTTCTCCTATTAGATAAATTAGTTAAATTAGATCTATTACTACCATTGCCCCTATTATTAATTAATTGGGAAGCACTAGCCTGAATTAATAAATCTAATAATCCAAGTAGATCAATAATTTTAACTAATTCAGTTTTTAAAAATGCTAATTGGATAGCACCTACCCCTAATTTACTTTTTAAAAAATCTATTAAGTCTTCTAGTATTTTAATTAAATCTTTAGCTACAAGAATAGGACCTACTGGTATAGGGGTTAAAGCAGTTGAGGGAATGATTGATTCTCCTTTTTTTGCTTTTTTTATAGGTGGTATTGCTTTTTTTGTGGTTTTTATTAGTTTAGAGGGGATTTTATTAATTTTTTTTATGGTTTCTACTCCTTTATATATTTTATTTAATTGTTTTGTTATTTTATTTTTTTTCTCAATTAAAGAATTAAGTCCAGCCACATCCTTTGGGGGTTTAATCTTTTTATCAATTTGGGGTTTTATAAATTTAACTGATTGTGAGTCTAACATTTTAATTACTTTTTAGCTTTTTTTGATTTTTCAATTAAACCAATAGGGTCTGAGATGCCTAAAGATGCTATTTGTTTTATGATAAAGGGGGTTAATTTACCTTTTATGTTGTTTAAAATACTTTCGGTTTGGAGTTCAATAAATCCTTTTTGAATATCCCCCCCTTGGAGTATGTCCATTTGCTCATTAGTTACTTTATTTATCTCTAAACTAGCTTTTTTTTGAATTTCTTCTAATGATAGAAGTTGAACCACTCCCAAATTAGATTTAAATTTACCATCACCCTTTAGAGGTATTTTTTCTACTATGTTATAATCATCTACAGTAATAATTACTTCTAACTTAGAATCTTGAACGAACAAAGATGAATCCTTTCCATTTGTAGATAAGTATTCACTAATTGATGGAATTTCTATTGAAAACTTTCCATTTTTTTTACCTTCCCCAATTATAGCTTTAGCCTTATATAACTCTATTAAATCTTGAGGAATTAAGTTATTACTAGATGAAGGTGTATATAGAGGTAAATATTCTATTTTAGGGTAGGGGATTGGTTTTAAAGTAGTAGAATCTACCACAGTACCCTTAATTTTTGCAATTATTTTAGATGTAGTAGCCATAGTTTATTTGGTTTTACTTACTTTAGATTTATAACTACTCATTTTAGCTTTGAATGATGCAAGATCAACTTTTAAACTACTTGCTATAGTGATTACCCCTCCATTAGCAACAGGAGCACCCGCAGGCCATATTGTATCCAATGTTAGTTGAGTACATAATTGATCTAATTTTGTAAAAACTACATCTAAATTATTAAGGAAAGTATCACCCAAAATTAAAGGTTCAGTTGCTGATTTGTCTCCTAATTTTATATCAGAACATTCTATAATTACTTTTTCACCTGCATTAAAATTTAGGGAGGAATTAGCACCTAAAAATACTGATTTTTCTCCACTTATTAAAACATGGTCTTTCTTAGCATTAAATACTAATCTATTAGAATTAATTATAACTTGGGGTTGAATAAATACATCTGGGGTTTCTGGGGGAGAATCGTAAGATGAAAATTCGTTATTTATAGTTTCTAATGGAATTTTTTGAGTTGATGTACAATAAATAGAAGATAAATCATCATTAATGTTTTCGGTTATAGGAACCCATCCTTCATCTGAAGATTCTGGGTTTTGGCCATTTCTAATTATAGTAATAGGATCACCATTTTCTCCTACTTCAGACCAACCATTTAATGCATTTATATTTGTGGGTTTTGCAGTACTACCAAATCTAATACTATTACCCCATCTACCTTGATACATAATGTCTCCAGCAAATGGTAGTAAGGGATGGATATTAGTTCGCTCTTTAAATGTAGCTTGGGAAGGATTAATAGGACTATTTAAATCAATTTCAGTGGATTCATCTGTTACTCTTCTAACTGAACCTGCTTCGGTTTGTTGGTAATCTTTTTGTTGAGAATCAGGTAGGGTAGTTGATGTAACAGGGTTTGGGTAAGCATTATGGTGGGGGTGATTCCATAAACTTACCATATTAATATAGTAATAAGATTCTTCAGATGTATTTCTACCTATGTTATTATTAGGAAGTTTAAATAGTAAGACAAGTTCATTAACTAAGGGATAAGCTGATAATTGTGGGTAGAAGGGTTTTGCAATTCCTCTCCCTGGGTTTTGAATATTATTAAGTTCAAAAAATATAGTACCTATACCATTTAACCCACCATACTTTTCTATATCTGGGTAGTTTTGGTTTAAAATAATATCTGTAACTCTCCCAATTTCTTTTGCTCCCTGTATTTGGGTTAATGCTTGTTGGATATTACTATTACCTCCTGATTTACTTCCAGGTGGTAATTTAACATTAGCGGATATGCCTCTATTAAAACCCATTACTCAGTATCGTCCTTTTTAGGGGGTAATTGTAAACCCTTGATGTCTTTTAAAAGTTGGTCTTTTTCAGCATCACTTATACCAAACCCATCTTCTTCCTTTCCATCGTTAGCAAATATTCTTTGGAAAATTGTAGCTACTTTTATTAAGGCTTCATCATTTTTAATCCCCAATTCCATATACTCTTTAATTAAGGGTACTATTAAAGTAGCATCGCCTATGTCTTCGATAAGAGGTTTTAACTCTGATATTAAGGCAGAAATTTGGTCTTCTTTCTTCTTTTGATTATCGTATATTTCTTTAAGTAAATTTGAGTAGGTTTTTTTCCCAAATACTTTTTTATCTAAATGACTCATACTTATGGGGTTTTGATTGGTTATAAATATAAAAAATTAACCCTTCTCAAAATCAATCTCCCCCGTTTCTAAAAAGAATATATAATTGTTTTTGAACAAACCATATAACTTATTTGCTATTTTAGTAATTTTGGGTGTTTTAGCTTCTAAACCATTAGTAGCCATTATTTCTCTAATGTAGATATATAAAGCTTTTTTATTAAAAATTTCTATACTTTCTCTTTTTCTAAATAATTCTAGTATAGCATCTGCTATTTGAGCATCCTTACCTTTTGGGAAAAAAGTCTCAAAATTATCTTCAACATATTCAATATAATTGTCTATAAAATAAGAAAGGTTATCTGTTATCCTCTCATCTTCTATATTAACTGAGTAAGTTTCATCCTTATACAAATCATCTACAGGTGCTGATTGGACACGTTTGGCATAGTTTTTATTGTTATATATTATTAACCAATTTTTAACTATAGTACCAAAATATGAATATGCTTTAGCTCCTCTTTCAGGGTTAAATAAATGCATTTTAGTCAATAAAAATGTTATTACCTCATGTTGTAGATGTTCTATATTGTCTACTTCAGTATAATAAAACTTAAATGTATGAATTATATTTTCTGTTAGTTTAAAAAAAGGATAATGTATCTCATCCCTATAAATATCACTTCTAATCTTTGAATCAGGTTCATTATTATATCTAACAATAGCTAATTCAGTATCGTGTGTGAAGTAATTCTTCGAATTTTTCCTTCTTTTTTTGGCCACAATCACTTTAATCTTTTTACTTTGAAATCATTTAAAATACCTTGGATTTGGGTAATGGATCTAAAAAATGATCCTACCTCATCATCCGCTTTAAAAGCACCACTATGGTCGATTTCTTCTAATTTTTTATCAGATGCTTCTATTACTTTAGAAATTGTATCTAAATACTCAAGATATGTAACTAAAATATCTTCTTGTTTTTCATTTTTCTTAAGAAGGTTAATAGTTGTAAAAATAAGTATTGTAACTAAAACTGATAGGATGGAAATTATTATTATTTCAATCATAATTCACTAAATAAATTTTTTAACCCTTCACTTTTAATTGAACTGAGGGCTTTGGTTTTTGAATTTTTAGATTTGTTTTTTACCTTAAAATTATCTTTTTTAATTTCCTTATTGTTAAATTTAGGTAACCATTCTTTCTCAAATTCAATTCTAGATGCCATTAAATCTGCTTGATGTACAATAAATACGAGTGAAGTTCGAGGCTTCAACTCAGGCATATAATTTTTTAAATAAGGTTCATTTGCTGGGTCATATAATCCATCATGGAGTCTAATTGCTAACCATTCATTTTGGGTTAATTTGATATCATTATCAACTAAAAGTTTAATTGATCTTTCTGGAACAGACATATAAGCTATGGAGTTGTTAAATTTATACATTTCCCCCATATTTTTCTTTCTCCATTCATCCTCAGATGGAATGTGGGCATAATTATCTTCTTCCCCCATTTTACCTAAATCATGATTTAAAGCTGAAAATACTAATTCTTCAGTAGTGTAATTTTGTTCTGCTCCAAAGTTACACCATACTTTATTAATTTCTAAAGCACCCTCAATTACACGATTAACATGATCAACATATCCTCCTGGAAATGCATTATGATATGCTTTCTTATGTGATGCAGGCATCATCATAATTTCATCTTGATGTTTAGTATAAAATTTTATTAATTGATCCTTTCTAGGGTCTGAAATATAGGTATTAATAAAACCTATAAATTTTTCCCAATTAGATTGTATTTGTTCTGCTTTTAATTCCATGTTATTCTCTTTCTATAATGTCACTTATATCTTGAACTAGGTTAGAAATTTGTCTTTGGAAAGTATTGATTTCATCCTTGGTACCACCTCTATGGATAGCCATATCCAGTTTTTTAAGTAACCCGTTTAAGGTTTGAATGCGGTTTTGCATTAATTGTTTATTTCTCATGTTTGTTTTTTTATATAACGTTTGATACAGGTATCAACCTGCTACCCGGTCACATTTTTTCATTTATACATTTTAAGGTTTCTAACAACCCCGTAACACCAATATACGGGTTTAGGATTTGGGCTCCAAGTTATCTTCAAGAAAAAGTTGAATATCTTTAAGAAGTGCGCATTTTTCATATTCTTCATAACCTTCGAAGTAATGAATTGCTAGTTTTACTGAAGTGGTGATATATTCACTATCACGAAATAGTAAACCTTCCCTCCAGCATTCATCTTTTAGGTCACATTCATTAATATAATCCCATGCTCTAAAGTATGCTATATATTCCCCCGCTTCTTCTACTTCTAGTAAATCGAATTCTTCATTTGATTTTTTAAATAGATTAGAAACTGTGGTACTAATATTATTATGGTTTAGGATCATTTTTTCAAACATCCCAATTTTATACATTGGGGTGGTTTTAAATTCTTCGAATTCAATTTCACCCTCAAACTCCTCATTTTTAGGAGATTCAAAGTCACCTCCACCAGAGTTAAATAAATTGAATATACGGTTAATGTCCATGTCCATAAATATCAATATCTTCCCTTAACAATACAAATTTTTTTTAGAATAAAAAAAGCCATCTCTATGAGATAGCTTTCTTGGAGTTTTTATAATAATATTAGTTTACATATTCTAATGCTAAATCAAATAATTTTTCATTAACATTAATATCTTGCTTGAAATTTTTAATTTCTCTAGCTTTTCTACTTTTACCAGCAGCTTGATATTCGAAATCACCTTCAATGATTTTTTCTTGAACTACATTAAATATTGACCATAAATCATTTCCCTTATCTTCATCACGAACTGGATTTAATAATTCCATAGTATCAATTTTAATTCTCTTTAATTCATCCTCTGAAAATCTAGTATTTAAAGCTTTTTTGGCAAAATCAAGAGCTTTTTCTTGATTCAACTCTGTGGCTTTCATTTTATTCATAGATTCAACAGTTAAAGGTAATTGATCAACAATTTCTTTTATTGTTTCTTGAATAGTTTCAAAATTATAACCCATGTGTCTAACTTTAACTGAACCAAACTCTTGAGTACTGATTACTAAACCATTTGAACAAACTAACCTAAATAATCCAGCTGTAAAGGTAAATGCATTTTTACCATCATGACTATTTGTTAATAATATTTGAGGAAAAACAGTATCACCATCTGCACCATTAATAATAATTTCATCATTTCTAAATACTAATAGGTGTTTTTGAAACCCTCTAGTTCCTTTAGTTCTTGCATTAACCTCTTTAGCATCTGCAACTTTCCAACCTAAAACTTCCATATCATCGATTACCCTTTCAGTTGGGATGTGAACATAATGTTTTGAAACCTCATTTGAAGGTTTTGAAGAAAAAACGCTAGGCGCTAAACTTTTAATGTTTTCTTTTGTTAAATACTTTTTACTTTCTAAATCAATCATCATAACTTTTAATTTTTATTTATTTATTTTACATTTTTAATTGCCCGAACCACTCGAACACCGTAAATATACGAAGGCTTCCTGTGGCATCCAAGTCTCCTGCGCATTAAAGTTGAGAGAATGTTAAGTACTCTTCAACGCAAATAAACGCATATTATTAAACATCGATAATTTATATGGGTAGTGGGTAGAAACGTTTTAAACGCGCTTAAAATGCGGGTTAATGCGTATCTTTTTTGGTATTTGTAGCGTCATTATTAATAGATTTTAAACAATGGTCCTTATCTATTTTATCTAACATAACTCTTAATATCATCCCTGCAATTGACAGGGTGCTGTCTCTTTGATTTTTTCCAATAACGGAGGAGATTGTTTCTTTAGGATTTCCAAATTTATATCCTCCATCTCTAATAAAAATTGCATCAAAAAATTCGGCTCCATTGACATTGGCAAAGACATCTATTTCTCTAGCAGTTCTAAAAAACCAAACTGAAAGCATTCTTTTATTTCCCGTAAAGATATATTTTACTATCATGAATAGAGCAACAATAGGGAGAAGAAAGTAAAGTAAAACAATTGCAACAACCAATATTATTAATTCTATCATATTTTTCTTAAATCTTCTACTCCTATTAATTTAAAATTTGATTTAGGGAAATGTTCTTTAAAATATTCACCCTCTCCTAACATACTTTCATCATCATCTTCATAATACCAACTTACATTCATAGTTTTAGATGAGTTATAGATGTTCTTTATAAGTTGGAAAAGATACTTAGTTGAAACCGAATTTAGTATTTCTATTGCTAATTTGATTTTTATTGACTTTCCCTTTATATTATCTTTACATTTATCTATCTCCTTTACTACTGGATCATAAAATTCAGTTGGGTGTTCTGGGTATGATTTCCCAATAATGGTAAGTATACAATTTTTATGGTCTAATTCCACATAGGGGGTATTATGGGATTCTTCAATTACCATTATTCTACAGTGATTTTTTTACTATAAAGTATGTTTTTTGAAGTAGCGACAACTAAGTAAGTACCTGCAGATAAGTGGTTAGTTTTATCAATAGCAATCAACCCCCCTCTACAATCGATAACTTCTATTTTAGAGTAAACTTCTTTTCCTCTTATATCTCTAAGAACAACTAGGATTTCTTGACTCCCTACGCAACTTACATCCTTAAACAATATGTTAATGCAATCACCTCTCTTTAATGGATTTGGGTATATGTTCATTACTCCATCTCCATTAGGAGCATGTTCAACTGGTATAATATTAAATGTCTCTTGTTCACCATTAAAATCTACTTGTGTAAGTCTATAGTAAGATAAACCTCTTAGTGGGTTACTGTCAATTTCAAAGTAGTTAATTACATTGACACTGTTACCTGCTCCTTTAGTTTCAATTGCAAACTCCCACTCCAATGCATCTTGACTTTTTTCTACAAGGAAATAATCGTTATTTATTTCTGAAGCTGTAATCCATGATATTTCAACCTTTCCTTCATTTACAATAGCATTGAACTCTATCAATTCAATTGGTAAAAAACCATTACTACTAACAATAGTTGGACCCATTAAGGGTGGATCACTTCCACTCCACCAAGTAGTTGCTCCTATATTTAACCTAGAACCTGAATTACCTCCAGTCAATGTTCCACCCACATATATTTCAACTACACCATCATTATCTAAATTGATTTTTCTCCCATTACTAAATAACATTGTTCCATAAACTTCAATCCTCATATTAACATAGATAGGACTGTTTAAATCAATTACAACAGACATTGAAGCAGGTATACGCATTGTATCTCCTGCATTTGCAGGTACATAGCCACAATCCCATGATGAGGCATTGCTCCAATCCCCCCCATCATCAATTAAAGTACATATAGCAGAGCTAGTAAGTGTGAATGATAGTAAAAATAGTAATAGTAAGTTTTTCATATTATTAATTAAGGGGACAAAAGTTTAATAAATTACTCCCCCTTCCTACTATCTCCAATTCAACACCAAAGTCTTCATTTAAGTTAACTTCAAATAAATCTCTAGCTAAAGTATTAAATCTCCTCTCAATTTCACTTCTTTCCATTCTACAAATTTCCATTTGAGATAATTCTCTTCTATCAATAGCTTCAATTGAATCATCCTTTTTATCAACTGCTACAATATGGAATATATCTCCAACCCTAGATTTTACTATAGCTAACTCAACATCACCAGATGATAATATTTCTCCATCAATTTCATCAAGATCATTAATTCTTTTCCCGGCTTTAACTGCAGATTTATAAGCTTTAGATCCTTTACGGGAAGGTTTTTCACCCCTAGCTCGCTTAGCTCTAATATTATCCCAAAGTCCGTCTCCTTCCTTTAATACGTTTGAAATTTCTTCCTTGATGATTTGTCTTAATTGTGATTTTTTCATTTTTTATTATTTTCAATTCCATTTTTGGTTAAACTTCACCCTCTGATCTTTCATTACAAATTCAATGTCATCATGTTCTCCACAATGTGGACATCTAAGCCTTTCAATATCAGAAGCTTCATTAATTTTCCACTCTCCCTCACACTTGCTACTACTACATTTATAGATGTATGTGTGTCTTATAAAAACTTTATGGGGCATTTTTTATGTTTATTATAAATACCAAATTACTTCTCCCCACCGCATTCCTTTCTTACGTATATACGCTATTCACCACCACTTTTTAAACCATTGTGGAAAACCAACCAATTTTGCCACCTATGCATTACCACAACACCATCTTCAGTTTGAATTACACGAATAATTCTATAGGGGTTATTAATAAGTTTAAGCATAAGTCCATCACTTCGTTTCTTAACCCTCTTTACTTCAATGTTAATTGAATTATCCACCTCAGAGCCATCTGGGGTTAGATTGAAGTGTATCCATACGTCGTTGTTTTCTAATTTATTGATTTCTATGAAGGTAGGAAGTAAGGTAAAATCCTTAAATGTAATTCCTCTATAGGGAAGAGTATCTGAGTATAACACAGTGGATTGTGCTGAAATACTAATGGGTAAGGCGATTAAAAGCGCTAGCAAATGCTTCATAAGGGTTTGTGGGTAAGTAGTTGAAAATCGCTTAATCTCCATCTTCAACTTTTTCAACCCACTCTATATCTGTGTCAATTACTTTCAATTCCTCAATTGCATACTCCATTGTATCAATCATTCCCATAACCATATCGTATATGTTACTTTTTCTAACACAATTTTTAATTTCATAAATGTCATTATCCATTGCTTCAATGATTTTCACTACTTCCTTAAGTTCGGGAACGCAATCCCAACCATCTTCATTTGTAAATTTTTCCATAACTATTTTTTTAATGCTTCTTCTAATTTTTTAACTAACCATTCATAATCGGGGTGATTTCTTGTTGCTAATAATCTGAAACTAATTTCATCTGCTAATTTAGTTACTTCCCTTTGTTTTTTAGCTTCATCATCCATCCAATCCCATTCTTTACCACTATTTATCATCTTTATTAACTCTTCTAAATAATACATAAACTACTACTACTAGGGCAAATGCCCAACTAAATGCTGCAATTCCTTCCATTATTTTATAATTTTACTGTTCTCCAATATGCTTCATCGGGATCTGTTTTTTCAATTGCTCTCTTAACATCACCTATTGTGTAAATACCTTGTGGTGTATTATCTAAAGCAATTACAGGTGTGTCATCTGGTATGAAGTGGGCTAGAGCATTTGTAAATCTCATTCCATTGCTTCGAAATGCTACTTCAACTATCTCATCATTCTCTCCATTTTTAATATTTACTCCGAATGTTGTGCTCATAATTAATCTTCGTATACTCTTATTATCATTTTTTTAACTTCATGCAATTCCCTTGGGGTGATAATCCCAACACATGCCTCATCAATTAGCTCATCAAAATTAATTCCCAAATCTAACATTTGTCCCTTAAATTTTTGATATTCTTGATATCCTCCTTCAATTTTACGTCCTAGAAATTTAACATCAACTACATCAATGAATTCTACCTCAACCTCCACATCATCATATTTGGTGTATTTATCATCCTTTAAGTATGCTATTATTTGGTGGACAACTGTTGCTTCAATTGAATCATTATTACCTACTGTAATATTGTGTTCTACGTTAACTAATAGTGTTTTACTTTTTATCATAACCTTTATTTTTTTAAATTTGAATTCTTGCCGCTTCGGCAACCTGACACCGTAAATATACGAAGGCTCCCTCGGGGAGCCAAATAATTACGCATATGTCTTTAATTTACTTTATATTATGTTTTTTC
>JAAHTG010001719.1_pt2 | contig 10890 bp, 9 predicted proteins | sample 6116081 | NCBI WGS metagenome assembly JAAHTG01 (sample SAMN13939989, study PRJNA603662) | sponge metagenome | isolation source: marine sponge | host: Mycale hentscheli | place: New Zealand | collected 2005
TTTACTGCCTTCTGTATATTGCTCCTTGAATTGTTTTTCAGAAAATGCAAAAAAAGTATTTGTTTTTTTAAAAAGGTCTGTTTGTGCTTGCTCCATATAATCGCTTAAATATTTCATCTTATTGTTTTTGTTTTGATTAAGACGCTTCTCAGCGTTTCGCCTATTAAAGGCTCATCAGTTAATCTATATGTTATTTAATATTTCAGTATAATTTTTTATAAAATTTTTCCATTCTTTTTTAGTGCTTATATTAAAATATGCTCTAATCATTGAATTAAATTCTCCTAAATTACTTATTTTATAAATAAGTTTCAGTAATTCTAAATTTTCTAGTTGTGTTAATTTCAATTTTGGTGTTTTCATAATTGTTTTTGTTTGTTTGTTTTAGTCCTGCGTTATTAGTTTACTTTGTATAATGTTTGTCCGTTTTCTAATAATACCTTGTGTTTGTGTATCATTATTACTTTTGTTATTTCTGTCCCTGTTTTTCCGAAGGCAAAGTCTCTAGTGTATTGTATTTTGTCTCCTGCTTTAAGTTTTGCGTTTGGGTTTTTGTCTAGGTTTTTCATCTTGTTTTTGTCTTTGTTTGTTGATGTAAATATAACACTTTATTGTCAATAAACTAATGTTATCAACATTATAATTATATCGTAAGTGCTTGATAAAGTGCGACTTACAATTCTTTTAAAAATTAATGTTTTTTTTAAGTAAAAATTAAGGGGTTTTTTGCTTTGTTTTTAAGAAGCAATACTGCATTTTTGTATAGTTTTTTTGTGTACCTTTGTGTTTCAGTTCGATATCGATTATTCGATATTTACATCTTGTTTGTAAGGCCTGGCTTTTATCGTAATTGCCAGGTCTTTTTTTATTCCATTTTTAATGGTTCAATGATAGGGTGTTTTCCATCGTTTAAAATTACGGCACATCCTAGTATGGGTTTTGCTGTATGAAACTTTGCATAAGAAAACGCCCAACTTTTATAGTCTATACCACAGGGAGCTTGTAATCCGAACTTTAAATCGTTAAGGCTTGCCGTAAAGTCAATAAAAGCCTGGGTATGTATATGGCCCTGGCACATTGAGTGTCCCCAGTTTTGTACTCGTTTCATTATTCCTTTTCCACTGCATCCTGTTCCGTGGGTGTATAAAACTCCATCGTGTACAAATTGTTCTTCAAATATCCAATCTGGGCATTTTAATACTTCATTTAGTTTTCGCACCCATCTTTTGTCTATTCCTGCTTCTTCACTTTTACGAGCCACTATTAAATCGTGATTGCCCAGGGTTATCGTTATTCCGTTAGGTACGGTATTGTTATTAAATGCTTCATACCATTTGGCTACTTCTTCTATCGCCATATCGAGCTCGTATTTCGCTCCGTGTGTCTGGGTATTTATGGAATGAAAGCTAGCAAAATGTGAATCTATTATATCGCCAGTCATACTTACGGCATTGCAGTCCCATTTGTTATATACGTCTATGCAGTGTTGTAGGTATCGTGGATGAGTATATGGGAGATGTATGTCTCCTATTATAAGCCGATTGGTTTTCTTTCTTCTATACTCCTGTATTACATTATTTTCTTTTGGTGTAAGTCTTGGCCTATATTCTTTCACTATTTTTTCTTAGCTTCTTTTCCTATGTCTGCTATTCCTTGAAAACCTGCGAGGCTTAATAAAGCATAAAATAAATTAGAAGATGTCTGCTCATCAACTCCTAAGATGGATGCTATGCCTGGTATTATTATGCTTGAAATTGCATATATAAATTTTTTGCTGTGTAGAATTTGTTTTACTACAATCGTACTAAACCATTTTTTCATTTCGTTTTTTTTTTAATTAATAAGTCCAGCATACTTTTGCTGGTTTGTCTTTGTCATCTATATCTATATGTATAAAATTTGAGCCTACTCCTATTCTTTGTATTCCAAAATGTAGAGCTGCTTCTATTATTAAGTATTTCTGGGTACTTGTTGGTGCTGCGATATCTACTGCTAATCCTTTACAATGTGATGAGTTTTCTGCTCCATTTATACTTCTGTTATAATCTGGGTCTCTGTATCCACTGGTTATCGTATATGGTATTCCACTTCTGTTTCTCATATTATCTACTATCATCAATAGATTTATATCCATATTTTTTTTTCCACTTCCAGGTTTTCCTGGTTGGTCAAATTCAGATAATTTAAAATAATTAAGTTTTATATTAAATCCTATTTTTTTTTCCATTCTTTTAATTCATTTAATATTTTGAATGCAGTCCATACTATAGTAAAAATATAAACTATTATTTTAAGTCCTGTTTCTACGTTTGTTAGGCTCATTCCTATTGCTCCAACGTTTAGCAGTATCGTTGTTGGACAGAATTTGCTTGCTATTTCGTTTATCATTTTCACTTTTTAAAAAGGTAGAGGTAGTGTTTCTTCTACTGGGTTTTTTTGTAATTCTATATTTTTTTCTAGGCTTGCATCTAAGTCTTGAGGTGTTGGCTCTGTCATTTCATTAAGCCACCCTTCTACTTCTGCTTTTGTCAAATTCTCATATAATATAAAATCATTCGGATTTGGGTTTGATAAACTTAAAGCTCCATAAACATCTGCATAGTAGTATCCTTCTTCTCCTTCTGTTCCTATAGTTGCTGTTCTTCTCCAGTGTACCATATTAACTACATTTTGTAATTCTTGTCCTGCTACTTCTTCTTTTATCCTACAATCCATTGAGCTTATAACCCATTCGTATATTATTACGTTTTTTGTTTTTGCCATTTTATGCGATTTTGTGGGCAGATAATCTGCACCCATTTATAATTGTTGTTATTCCAGAGCTACTTGATGCCCTGCCTTCTATCCAAAACCTAGCCCTTATTTTTGATGATGTTGCTATGCTTTGTATAAAGCTTGCACTTCCACTTCCATCATAAACAAATCCCCAGGATGATGCTCCTCCACTAGTTGCCGTTCCTCTATCATAATTGTATACCAGACTTCCTACTATTTCGGTCCACGATTCTCCATCTGTAGAGTATTCTAAATTTGCAGCTGCTAATGTTCTATTTGCAGTTGATGATACTTTTGATGCAAAATTAAAGCTTATATTATATAATCCTGCCGTTGCAAATGTCAGACCTGTTGCTGCCGTTGTTATGTTTGATGCCGTTATTTGACTTGTTGCAAATAATAAAGTTGATTTAACCCCTACGTTTCCTCCAGATGAAATCGTTTGAGTTACGGCTGGTGTGAATGAGCCATATGCACTTGACCCTGCTTCTGCGACTTGGGAATCTACATAGCTTTTTGATGCTGCATCTGTTGTAGCTACTGGAGTTGCTGGTATTGTTACTTGACCAGTAAAATTACCAGTTCCAGCAACTTGTAGCTTTTCGCCACCATCAGTTGTTGTTCCAATTAGTACGTTTCCATCTCCAGCAATCCTCATTGCAGTAGTGTTTTTTGGTTTTAAGTCTATAAATCCACCAGAGCCACTATATGTTCCTAATGTTTGTAATTCCATACCAGAACTCGACCCAGAACGAGTAACTTGAAATTGTCTCTCTGTTATTTCGCTATAATCAGATGTGCTACCAGTGTTATCAACTCTTAAATTACCACCAACTACATTTAGTTTAGCACCATTATCAGTTGTTGTTCCAATTAGTACGTTTCCAGTTGATGCTTTTACTACCATTCTGTAGCTACTAGCAGTATCATCATATACTACAAAAGCACCAGTTCCATCTGAGCCGATTGTAGTGTTATTATTTGATGTGGAATTAAAGGCCTGATAAGTTCCACCACTTGCTGATAAAGTTAAAAGTCTATTTGGCGAATTCGAGCCTATACCGACGTTTCCATCACCATCAAATGTCATTTCTTTTCTTCCATCTGTTGCATTGTTAATAGTCAAACCACCATCTAAATGTCTTATTTGATAGGTGTCAGAGCCAGTTCTATTAAGTTCAAATCCGTGAGATGTCCCACTTCCACTTGATAAAATATATCCTTCATTGACTTCAAATTTCTCAGTTGGCAAAGACGTGCCTATACCTACTTTTTTGTCTCTGCTTATTCTGATAGCTTCACCATTGTCTACTTCAAAAATCATTTCATCTAAAGAGGTATCTCCTATTATGAGGTTATCTGTAGAGCTTTCTACTTTTATTATATCACTATTAAAACCATCACCTCTTTCCATTCTAAGGATAGGGTCTGTTCCAGAAATAAGTATTTCTGATTCCACGTCTAGTTTAGCTTCTGGCGAATTTGTGCCTATGCCTACCAGTCCAGCAGCACTTATGTACAATCGGTCAACCGCATTAGTATCATCATAGAATCTAAGATTTCCATTACCATTAATAATTGAAAAATCAGAATCATTATTAGTGTCTTGCAAATAAATTCTTGGGAACACACCAGTAATTCTAAAATCTCCATCATACAAGTGTAGTTTTGATGCAGGCGAAGACGTGCCTATGCCTAAGCCAGTACTCGTAAGACGCATTCTTTCAGTAGTATCTTTATAAAAAATGTGATTATTTGCATAGTGATTTATGTTAGTCCAGCTCCTATTACTATTGCCAATTCTTAATTCGCTTGTATCTGCCACTACTGGTCTTACATATGATGTATGTCTAGACATTTCAAGTCCAAAACCAGTATAATTAACATAACTTCCATCAGAATGATAAACTTTTAAATAGCCAGCATTCGTACTTGTGCCAAAAGTAGTTGTACCATTCGAATTTATATCTATTCTAGTAATATCACCAGCTGTTATGTCTCTAATTTCAAAGCTATCACCTCTTGAAGCTATTTGATATTCTCTTTGTGTAGTTTTTAAAGTCAAAACTGCACCAGCAGTAGTAGTAGAATTAATTGCAATACCCTCACCACTCCAACCAGTGCCAGACACTAATAATTTATAGCCACCATAAGTTGTACCTATTGATAAATCACCAAATCTTGACAATCGCATTCTTTCAGCATAAGAAACGTTGTCATAAGTTTTATGTATATGAGCGCCATAAGAACTAAAAATCATTTGCGAACTACCATTTTCAATTTGCACAAATCTGTTAGAATTAGCACCTTGTAATACATTATTATTAGATAATATTATATTATTAGTGGTTGTGTTTCCATTATCCGTTACTTCTTGCAATGTTTGGTCTTCTGCTGGGTGTGAATTATCTACATAATTTTTTACACTTAAAGCAGTAGGCACGTTATTCACTGAAGCACCAGTCATTGTATCACTATTTAACCAGTCAGTTATCTCTATTCCACTTTTAGCTATACCATCTGCATCTACTGTAAAACCAGCTATTGTTCCTTCTGTCTTGTTTTGGTATTGGCTTATTAAGTTTTCTGTATTAAATGTTATAGTGTCTCCTTCTGCTATGTCTTGATAAATAGTTTTAGAATTTACACTTAGCGTTGTTGCTCCTGCAGTTTGGTCCGTTGATATTACAAATTCTATTCTATCCTGTTTAGTGTTAGATGATGCAGATATCGTATTGTCTATTGATTGTGTTTGTAATACGATCTTGTCTCCTGCTTTAAATACGGCCCTTTCTAATTCATTTATTGCTAGTGATGTTATGGTCTGTTGATATGTTTCTTCTGCACTCGTTCTTGATATTTGTTGTGCTACTCTTATCGATGCTACAAAGTCTATCTGTTGTCTTAATAATAATCTATTATTTATTATTGATGTTATTTCAGGATTTGGTCTTCTAGCAGAGCTGTTATTATTAGTTGAAGGGGATGAGTCATATTGCCCTCCAGATAATCCACTATTAAGTCCTCCAATATATGATATTGTACTTGATGGACTTCCTGCATTTTGTATCTGTTGATAAAGTTTCCACTTCCAAGTATCTGTTATAATGCTCCATTCTCCTGTGTGCATTATATATTGTCTAGCTGGGGTGTTACTTATATTGTCTGATAATGTATTTATTTTAGTAAATGGGCATATATATTGAGGCCTGTTTGCCGTGCCATCATTGAAATAAATAGTTTGTGTAGGGTCTAGTGTTGTGCTTACATTAAATTCTACTAAGCTTGAAGATTGAGCTGCAAATATATCTATCGATAATTGTTGAGATAATGAGTTGTTACCTGATAGTGTATTTTTTCCCCAGATACCAGATATGTCGGTCGCTTTCCATATTGAGCCTGTATATATCTGTATCGTTCCTCCTGCTTGATTGTTTCCTGTATCTCCGAATAATATATTTTTTACTTCTTCGTTTGCCGTGTCATCTCCAGTTTGTACTAATGATGTCAAAGTTGAATATGAGCCTATTGCTCCACTTATTATTGGTGCAAATTCAGAAGAGCCTATTCCATATCCAAATGCTACATTTTGATATGCTATGTTATAGTCCCACGGGTTTTTATTTGCATTATATACATCTGGTGAAAACCTGCCGTGTCCACTCCAGGATGCTGTTGTGCCTGTAGATGATGATTTTACATAATATCCTAGTTCCCAGTCTCCAGCTGTAAATGTTGAGCTTGGAAATGTTGGGAATTGATAAGCTCCTGTAGTTATTTCAATAGTTTGATTTCCTGGTAGTATTGGGAATGTGTCAACGCACGGCCAAGTTGCCCAAGATAAACCTGTAGCATTTCCCCATACGTGTTGCATCGTTGAAAGGTCAAAGTGCATATATTTAGTCCATCCATTTACGTATGGTTCTGTGTTTGCAGTGTTACTTCCTGTTCCTGCTGGTCTCGCTACTAATACCCATTGCGTTTGGAATGTTCCAGATTCTTGTCCATTGTTAGTTAAAGCTAGATTTATTCTATGATAAAATGATTGTGTTGTTATTCCATCAAATGTAAAATTTCCGAGTGATGTAAATTCATAATAATTTCCAGTTGATGTTGGAGCTCCTGCTCCACTCGTTAGTGGTATTGGAGGGAATTCTGTAAATGAATTTATATTAGATACATTTTGAAAGTCTATAGTGACTTTTTTATATGCAGGTAGTGTTCCATATTGCCCTCCAGACATTTTGTAATTTCTTACATTAGTTCCTGATTGTGTGTTATCTACAAAAAGTTGATATGTTCCCCAGAAGCTTTGTATTGAGTCGCTTGTACCACTTTGTACTCCAGCCATTGTATATGTATAATTATCTATATCATCTGGATTCAGTTGTGTTCCTGTTTGATTCGTTTCCCATTGATTTATTTGTACAAAGTACCACCTGTTTTTCCATAAAAAACAACGCATTCCCCAAGCTTTGCAGATGGCAACTAAAACATCATAGCAATTCATCGCTTTGTATTTTATCACATCGTTTCCTTGTGTTTCTATTTCATAAAAAATTGAAGGTTTAGCTCTGGTGTTTGCTAGTGGGTCTATTGTTGTATTGGCGTGTTCTCCATTATACCAATTTACGGCCGTTGTAAATGATGGAGCTTGTGGGCTTCCTTGTGTTGTAGTAAAGTATCCAGTTTTTCCTAGACATATTGATATTAAATCTGTAAATGTTCGCCAGGTAGATAGTGAATTGTCTAGGTATGTGTCTTGTATATCATATAAACTTTCTGGTGTTTGGTCTAGTGTATCTGGTATAAAATCATAGTATTTTAGTGATGCCAGTCCATCTATACATTTAAGTTGTATATTATATGGCATTGCTTCATCTGGGTCGTTTGATAAATCCATTAACAAATAACCTCCCCATACTGGTCCGTATTGAGGTGTTGCCGTTCCGTTTAGTGTTTCTCTATATAATCCTACATATACATCTCGTTCTTGCCTATCTTCTTTTAATTTTTTTATGTATAAAGATTCTGTCTGGTTTGTCACCATCATATCTATTGTTAGCGTAGATGGTTTTAAAGGAGCGAACATTTTAGAGCCTTCGCTTCCGTATTTTACTTTAACTGCTTGGCTTCCTAGAGTTCCTTCTTGATTGAATATTGTAGTTTCTACATCATCATATATTTCTAATCTATATTTTATATTGTTGTTGCTTCTAAAATCAAAGTAAAAGGTTCTATTAAATGCCATTTATATATATCGTTTTCTAGTGGTTGTTGTTTCTTCATTAGATAGGTAGATGTCTTCTCCTTTTAAAACGCCACCTACATTTAATCCTATATTCATTTGTTGGCCTCCTAGCATCGTTTTAAGCTTGGATAGTGGTGCTACTACCTCTGGGTCATTTTTTGCTCCTGGGTATTCTCCTACGAGTGCGTTTGTTGGTCCGTATGCTATTCCTCCTTCTGCCATAGGTATTGGTGTTGAAGCTATAGTAGCTATTTGTGCTGCTCCAAGTCCTCCTACTACTGCTGCTAGAATTGGTCCTGCTATCGGTCCTGCTGATAAAGCACTTACTACGGCTTCTGCAGTTCCCATTATAGCACTAGCTATTTTCATTGCTTTTTCCCGTTTTGCTTGTTTTTTCTCTAGTGCTTTTCTTTGGTCATCTAGTTTTTCATCTGCAGTTTTTTTAAGTGCTGCATATTTATCATTTATTTTTTTAGATGCTTCTGCTTTTTGTTCTTCATTCATTTTAGAATTTTGAACAGCTAATAATTCTCTTTCTTGGTCTTTTGCAAATTGTTCATCGCTAGCAGTTTGTTTGTTTTCTAGTATTGTCATTTCTTTTTCGTGTTCTGCTGCGAATAAATCGCCTATGCCTTTTAGTGCTGCTCCTGCTATTTGTGAAATGTTACCCCATACTTCTGCTACTTTATTAGCAAAACCTTCATATCCTTCTTTTGCCCATTCTAGATATTTTTGTAATGCACTCTTTTGTTTTTTTAATGATTCTTCTATGTCTACTTCTCCTAGTGTTCCTCCTTCTGCTACACCTTCTTCTCCTTCTGCTCCTGGTACAGGCAGAACATTGCCACCCATAAATCCTTTTAGCTTCTTTTTTACTGCATTTAACTTACTAGTTAACCAGTTACTTATATCATCTACACTTCCTTGTACTTCTGATTCTGTTATAAATTCTACCTTGCCTCTTTTCTGTACATTATTTATTGCTGCGTTTACGTTTGCATTAAATTTTTTACCAAAGTCTTCGGTCATTTTTTCTATTTCTGGTCCTCCTATAGTTTTTCCGAAAGCCTCTTTGAAATTTTTAAATCCTGTATCTAGTATACTTTTATCAAAAGTTAGAGCTCCTTTTATTATGTCTCCTACTCCACTAAATAATTCAGTAAATGTAGAACCGAAATTCTTAGCTGTTTGTAATGTAATTTTAAAGAAAAATTTAATAGTATCATATAATTGTAAAAAAACCAATTTAAAGCTTTCTACTGCTGCTCTAAATATCATACTTTCATTATATAAATCTATAAAGTAATTTATAAAATCTACAAATATTTTTTTCGATTTTCCCCAGTTTGTATAAATAACATAAAAAACGCCACTTAGTGCTGCCACAACTAATCCTATCGGTGATAGTAACATTCCAAATACTGCCACCAGTCCTCCTGCTAGTGTCATAAGTGGTCCTGATGCTGCTACTATTGCTGCTGCTCCAACTACTAACTTTTGCGTACCTTCATCTAGCTCTTTAAATCCTTTTCCTATCTTGACAGCTCCTTTTGCTATAAATGTAAATATAGGCATTAAAATAGCACCCAGTTCCATTGCTGCATTTTTTAAGTCATTAAATGCTTTAGCCATTTTAAATCCTGCCGTTTCTTCTAAAGTTTCGAAGCCATCATTAACCATTCCTGCAGATGTAGACATACCCTCTAAAACTTCGCCATATGTTTCTGTCTGGTTTCCTAAAACTCCGAGCACTCCTTTTAAAGCTTGAGATTTACTAAAAAATTCAGTTAAAGGTACATCGTTTTCTTCGAATGCCGTTTTGATGTCTATTAGCGTTTGTCTTAGGCCTTTTGTTCCCAGGCTATCTCTTACGCTATCGCCAGTCATTCCTACCTTATTTAAAGCTCGCTCCATCTGTGGAGTGGTCTTTGCTAGTGCCATCATAACTCCTCCAAAACTTGTAGATGCTGATTTAGCATCTCCAGTCACTTTTGTGTATGTAGCTATAAATGCTGATGTTTCCTCAAATGAAACCCCCAGGCTTGATGATAGTCCTAGTTGTGTCCCTAATACTTCGGCAAGCTCTGAAGCTTCAAACATACCTTCTCTTACTGCTCCTCCAAATATGTCGAGAGCTTTTGCTGCTGTAAGGTTTTCTTCTCCGTATGCATTCTGTGCTGCTGCAGCGACTTTTGCCAGGTCAGTTTGTTCTCCTAGCCCTATTGCAGTTGCTTTTGATACGGCTTCTAATGTCTCCATTGCATTCGCTCCTCTGAGTCCTGCAGATGTTAAAAAGAATAATCCATCAGCGAGTTCAGCTGGTGCTTGAGCCGTTTCTCCTGCTAGTCTCATTACATCTTTTGAAAATGCATTAACTTCTTTTGCCGAAAGTCCGACCAAGGTGTTTATCTTGGTCATATTTTTTTCGAAATCTATAGCCATTTTAGCTCCTGCTACTCCTACTGCTGCAAACGGAAGAGTGAAACTCATAGAGATACTTCTTCCTATGGCTTTCCTTTTAGTTCCAAATGCTACCAGTCGTTTTTGTGCTATTTTTAATCCTCTAAAAAGTGGAGATGTTACTGCATTAATTACTACATTTAAGGAGGCTAGGGCTTTTTTTGGCATATTAATTTAAGTTTTTTTGTAATAAATCATCATATTCTGAGTCTCGAATAATTTTTTCTATATCGTGTTTTTTCGATGCAGATAATTTTTGCATTTTTTCCCAAGGGAACGTAGTAATTTTTTTAGGGTCTATGCTTCTTTTTAGATGTGGGTTTATAATAACACAGGCCATCCATCTTGCCCTTTCCCATTCGGCTTGTTGGTTTTGCTCGTACAGTCTTCTACTTCCTATTTGA
>JAAHTG010002356.1_pt1 | contig 10883 bp, 12 predicted proteins | sample 6116081 | NCBI WGS metagenome assembly JAAHTG01 (sample SAMN13939989, study PRJNA603662) | sponge metagenome | isolation source: marine sponge | host: Mycale hentscheli | place: New Zealand | collected 2005
ATTAGTTGTTGGTAGTAGTTCTGTTAATGGTAGATTTGTAGCTAAGTCTGCTGGTAGTGTAGCAGAAGTTGATTATGGGTTTTACGACGATGTTAATACTGGTATGTATAGAGCAACTGCAGATACAGTAAGATTAGCTGGTGGTGGAGTATATAATTTAAGCGTTAGCGCAACCAATGCAGCTTTATATTATCAGCAAAATTTAAGATTTCAAACTACAGACGCTGGCGCTAGTATTGCAGGAGGATTAGTTGTTGCTGGGGCAAATGATGCTTTGCTTGATCTTAATCAAACTGGTACAGATACTGGTTGGAGTTACATAAACTTTAAAACTCTTGGTACAAGAAATTATTATGTTGGACAAGATTCAAGTAAAAACTTTAATATATTTAATGACAATATAGATGTTATAGCTATATCCGTGTCTTACGCTTCAAACCTTACCACAATAGGTGGTGATTTAACTGTTTCAGGTGGTGATATAACTTTAAGTGGTACAGGTAGAATACAAGGTGTAGATACAGTTAGTTCTGGAACTGATGCTGCAAATAAAACATATGTAGATACTGCTGTTAGTGGTATAAGTAGTGGTGTAACTTCTATAGCTACTACAAACGGTATTACGGGTGGTACAATAACATCAACAGGAACTATTCAATTAGACAGTACAGTAGTAAGAACTACAGGTAATCAAAGCATAGCTGGTGTAAAAAGTTTTAGCAGTAAAATAGGTGCAGATGGAGGTATAGACGGGTTAACAAATGCAAATGGAGGTATCACTGGCTCTAACTATAATATAAGTGGTGTAAATCAATTATCAATAAATGATCCAGGTGAAGGTATTGTATTTAACGGTACAACAACTGTATACTTAGATGTAATTGACGATAGTGTTGACAATAAGTTAAGATTAAGAAATGCGGTTCAATTAGATCTTAATGGAACTGCCAGAATAACAAACTTAGCAAATCCAACAGCAGCGCAAGATGGCGCGACAAAATCTTATGTAGATACTGCTGTAGCTGGTGTGCCACAGGGTGATATTACAAATGTTTCAACCACATCTCCAATAACAGGTGGCGGATCAAGTGGTTCTGTAACTATTGCTCATGCAAACTCAGGAGTTACCGCGGCAACTTATACAGCAGCAACAATTGCGGTAAATGCAACTGGACACGTAACATCTGCTTCAAGTAATACTATACCCACAAATACCAATCAACTTACTAATGGTTCAGGATATATAACAGCATCATCAACTAACACGCTTACAAACAAAAGTGGCTCAAATAGTCAATGGACTAATGACGAAAACTATATAACATCAGCATCTTTACCTACAGTAAACAATGCAACTATAACTATAGACGCAGGTACAAACTTAACTACTGGTGGTAGCTTTACAACTAATCAAGGTAGTAATGAAACAATTACTATTAACATGGCAACTGGTGGTGTTGGATCTGGAACATACGGATCTACATCAAACAGTACAAAAATAGATACAATTTCAGTAGATGCGTATGGTAGAGTAACTGCTGTAGCAACAGGAGCTACAGGCCAAGTAAATACAATAAACTCTGGTAACGCTAACACATTAACTAAAAGTGGTAGTACAACTGTAACATTAACACCTAACACAGGCACAGTAAGTTCTTCTTCTTCTAACTTAGCAACAGGAGCACAAATACAAACAGCTATTAATACAGCTGTAACAGGAGTATTAAAATATGATGGAGTATGGAACGCAAGTACAAACTCACCAACATTATCAAGTGGATCAGGAACAGTAGGAGAATACTATATAGTATCGGTTGCAGGTAGCACAAACTTAGATGGTATTACAGATTGGGCCGTAGGAGATTGGGCAGTATTTTCTGATCAAGCAACAGATGCTTGGCAGAAGATAGATAATACCCAAGTTGGTAATGTAACAGGTTCAGGAGTTTCTGGAAGAGTACCTTTTTGGAATAGTGCATCAAATCTTACAAGTGATAGTGATTTAACTTTTAACGGATCAAGTTTAGTTGTAGGAGGTACTGTAACTGCTCAGACAGGAAACTCAGTACAATGGGCTGAAGCTTACAATAATCAAATTACAGCAATTTCAGATTCAGGTTCTTCTACAATAACATTAACTCTTACGCAAGAAGACGGTGGTACTTTAACTACATCATTTAGTAACCCACAAGGAACTACAACTCCAAGTAATACACAAACATTTACTAATAAATCAGGTAACATATCACAATGGACTAATAACTCAGGATATATAACTTCAAGTTCTGTTGGTAATGGTCAAATTAATGGTGCTACAAGTGGTAATGGATTAAGTGGTTCAATGAGTGCAACTGCAAATCAATCTGGTAATAGTACATTTACAGTAACATCTAACGCAACAACTGCTGCAACAGCTTCTACTATTGCTTATAGAGATTCAGCTGCAGATCTTAATGTTAGATTACTTAGAGCTAATTATCAAAATCAAAATACTATATCTGGAGCAATTGCTTTTAGAGTTAATAATAGTACAGACAATTATACAAGATATTGTAGTAGTCCTTCTGCTATTAGAAGTTTTATAGGAGCAGTTTCAAGTTCAGGTGTTACAAGTGTTGCTACATCAGGATCAGTAAATGGTTTAACACTAACAGGTGGGACAATAACATCTACTGGTACAATAACGTTAGGTGGCACACTTTCAATTAACAATGGTGATTGGTCTGGAACAGACTTATCAATTGCTAATGGAGGAACAGGTGCAAGCACAGCGTCAGCAGCTAGAACTAATTTAGGTGTTGTAAATGATACTGGTACTCCAGCAATACTAAGCAATGGTTCTACACCAAGTTTAAATAGCGGTATTACAGCTACAGAAGTAAGAAATCTTATAGGCGCTGGTACAAGCTCAACCACTGGAACTGTAACAGGTAGTGGTGTTTCTGGTAGAGTAGCATATTGGAATGCTGCATCAAATATTACAAGTGATTCAGATTTAGCTTTTGATGGTAGTAATTTAACAGTCGGAGGAAGTGTGACTTGGTCTGGTGGTAGTTCAAGTGAATCAAACACTGCTTTTGACAGGAGTATAACAGGCTTTAGTGATTCAGGTTCTTCTACAACAACGTTAACATTGACAAGACAAGATGGTGTTACTCTTACTACATCATTTAGTAATCCACAAGGAACTGTAACCGGTGTAACATCAACGGCTCCTATATTATCATCAGGAGGTACTTCTCCTAATATCAGTGTAAGAGTACCTGGGACTGGAGATTGGTGGAACGGCGGCCTAGCTCAAGTTGCAACTGATGGTGTAATGGAAATAGGTAAGTATATTGATTTTCACGCTAGTGATACAGCTACTTCAGATTTTGATATAAGATTAACGGCTACAACTGGTAGTTTAAATGTATCAGGAGATATAGTGATAGGTGGCGGCGACATTACTTTAAATGGTACTGGTCGTATACAAGGAGTAGACACGGTAAGCGCTGGAACTGATGCTGCTAATAAAGACTACGTAGACACTGCTGTAGCAGGTTCAGGCTCAGGTACAGTTACAAGTGTTAGTTCTTCAACTACATCACAACTTACTGTTTCACAAAGCTCACCAGCTCCAGCTTTAAGTATAGTTACTGCAGCTGTTACAAATGGTGGAACTGCTTTAGCAACTGGTAATCAAATATATGATTGGGGTGTTGCTGCGTTTGCACCTATAGTAAGCGGTGGTTATTTACCATTAGCTGGTAATACTACGGCAACAGCTCTAACTGGTGATGTTTACTTTGCAAACCAACAACAAGCAAGGTTTCTAACGTCATCCAACGCCGTTGGTTTAAGACTGCAAACAAGTGGTACCAGTAGCTTTATAGATAATGAAAATGGAGATATGTATATCAGGCAAGAAGCCGACAATAATGATATGATATTTCAAGCTGATGATGGTTCAGGTGGCAATGCTACATATTTTAAATTAGATGGCAGTGCCAGATCTATAGTTGTAACAGCAGATTTAGGAGTGTACCATAATGATGGTATTGCATCAAGATTTGGTGATGCTGGTGACCTTCAAATATATCACGACGGAAGCAATAGTTATATAAAAGAAGGAGGAACAGGAGAGTTAATAATTTCATCCGGAACTGTTTTAAGATTACGATCTGACGCTAGTCCTACAGGTGAAGAGTATATTAATTGCACTAGAGACGGTGCGGTTGCTCTTTTTTATAATAATGTTGAAAAATTCCATACTAGCTCCTCTGGTGTTGATGTACTAGGAGATCTTACTGTAGATACAACCGCGGTTATTGATGGAGCAACAACAATAAATGGACAATTAAATCAAAATGGAGATATAAAACTTGGCGCTTCAGCTAGTATTATATTAGATGATACGCCAACAGGACAAACAACAAGTGGAAGTGGTACAATAGTTGAATGGTCAGTTTCTGAATCAACTACCGCAGGTACTTTATATGTTGTTAAAACAAACGGTGGTTGGACAACAGCTGATGCTGACAGTGAGGCTAAATCAACAGCTATGGCTGCAATAGCGTTAGGAGGAAACGCAACATCTGGTATGTTGTTGCAAGGTTTCTTTTATAAAGCAAGTCATGGATTTGTTATTGGATCGCCACTATATATATCTAATACGGCTGGCGCTTTTTCTAATACTAGACCAACTGGAACAGGTGATTATGTAAGAATAATAGGTTATGCAACAAGTACTAATTATATATATTTTGATCCTGATAAAACTTGGGTTAAAATAGATTAAAATAAAACTATGCCAACAGTAAACGCAACTAAATACGCTATAATAGGAAGTAGTTATGGTAGCAGCTTTACAACAGCTAGACAGACAGGTAACTTTGCTACAAATCAACCTTCAGGATATACATCAGGTGTATTTATGAGTCGTATTACTGGTAAAGCTGGAACTGTATATAGAATATCAAGGTTTTTTATGGCTTTTGATTTGTCTGCATATAGTGGGCAAATTATAACAAACTTAACTTTAACTTTTAGATCAACAACAAATACAAGCTCAGGTGGGTTAGGAATTGCGCTTTTAAAACACACAGCGCAAGGTAGCGGAACTAGTTTTAGCAACGCTACTACAAGTGAGTTTTATTCAGACGTAGATTTTAGCACAATTTATAGCACAGGTATACCTTATTTTAGTGACGCAAACGCTAACAATACGCAAACGCTTAGTTCAGGCGCAATGACAGACGCTAGCTCTGGTTCATTAAGAATTGTTATGGTGCAAGGTGATAATGATTATTCTAACTCCGCGCCAACATCTACAACTGATGATAAAGGTGTATTATCTACATCTTCTGGTGTTCAAAGTGGTTATATACCTTATTTAACCTTTACAGCAACACCTGCTGGTTGGACTGATGGTGATGTAAATAATGTTCCTAACGCTAATATTAATACTGTAAATAGTGTAGCTAAAACTGACATAAAGTATGTAAATAATGTACAAGGTGGATTTGAAATAGTTCTTAAAAATAGCGCAACTAATCCTACGCAAACTATACTTGCTTATACAAATATAAATCCTTCGTATAGTATAACTGATGGAGATTCTGTATTTGAAGATGTTAATTTAGACGATCCTTTTGACGGTGGAGATGATACTTGGTATTGGGCTAATCCTAATTGTAGCTTCGGCGTTGCGTATGCTACTATAGATGGAGATGGTGAATTAAGCAATACAGGTTGTATACAACCTTAGCAAGTAAAAATGATATAAAACAAGTGATAATACAAATATACCCGGCTCGGGAAGAGCGATAACCAAATGTTAACTTAAAACCAAAACCAATGACATTTTATTACCAGACTAGTTCGTGGAGTAGTCAACCACAAATTACACAAGAAACCATAGACCTTTGGAAGCATGTTGCTGATAAGTCAAATTGGCGTATTGTGCAATTACCAAACGGTTTCTATCAAACCGAACACCAAGATCAAAAAGAAAAAGATACTTGGCACGACGTTACAAGACGTGAAACTTTAGAAGGAGCAGAACAAGCTATTGATTCGTCAGTTGCTCATTATGCTAAAAAACTAGAGTTCGCTAATGGACCAAAAGTCGTGAAGACCTTTAAGTAAAATTAATTAAATTAAATCTAATCAAATTATGTCAAATGCAATTGTCAAAAACCTTAACTTCGGTGACGAAGCTAGAGGTAATGTATTTAAAGGTATAACTAAACTTACACAAGCTGTTAGCTCCACACTAGGAGCTAGCGGTAAGTGTGTAATGTTAGAAGATGCTACAGGAAAACCAGTTATAACAAAAGATGGTGTAACAGTAGCTGATTCAATTATACTTAGAGATCCAGTAGAAAATATGGGTGCTACTCTTATAAAAGAAGCTGCTCGTAAAACAGTAAAAGAAGCAGGTGATGGTACAACCACCGCTACAATATTAGCTCATGCTATTTTAGAAGAAGCTTATAAAGTTTCTGATAAAACTAATTCCAGAGAACTTAAAAACGGAATTAATAAAGCTGTACAAGAAGTTGTTGAATATTTAGAATCTATATCAGTGCCTGTTACTGGTAACATGATAGATCAAATAGCTACAATATCAACAAACAACGATAAAGAATTAGGAGAAATAATTGCTAATGCTTTTAGATCCGTAGATAACACAGGAGTTGTTATGATGGAAGTTTCTGCTTCAGGTAAAACTGAAATAGAAGTTATTGAAGGAGTTCAATACGATAAAGGATTAACAAATTCTCATTTTATAACTAATAAGCAAAATAAAACTGCTGAATTAGAAAACCCATTAGTATTATTGGTTGAATCACCTGTTGAAACAATTAGGCAAATACAATCAGTGCTAGAGTACGTAATAAAAAACAATAAACCTTTGCTTATTATAGGCGATTTAGAACAAGGTGTTTTATCAGCTCTAGCTATGAATAAAATGAAAGGTAATGTAAAAATAAATGTTGTTGATGCTCCAACATATGGAATTAACAAAAAACAAACATTAGATGATTTATCTTTATTGACTGGTGCAACTATTGTAAATGAAGATTTAGGTGATGATATGGATTTAATACAAATAGAATATCTAGGAACATGTTTAAAAAGTGTTACATCACATTCAGATACAATAATACAAGTAAAAGAAACTTCTAACGAAATAGAAGCTATTATACAAGGAATTAAAAATAAATTACAAGAAGATAATCCTTCTCACGAAGTTATTAAATTAGAAAAAAGACTAGCTATGCTAGCGGCTAAAATAGCTGTTGTAAAAGTAGGCGCTAACTCTGAAATTGAATTAAAAGAAAAAAGTGATAGAGTTGAAGACGCAATTTGCGCAACTAAAGCTGCTATTAAAGAAGGTATAGTGCCAGGTGGTGGAATTGCTTTAGTCAACGCGTCGTTGAAACTAAATAAAATTAATATAGGTAGTAAAGTTCTTTCTGAGGCTATATTATCTCCTTTTAAAACAATACTTAGTAATGCTGGCTTGAGTAACGATGCTCCGAATAAAGCTAACGAAGGTATTGATGTAGTTACAGGAAACATGGTAAATATGATTGATGCTGGGATTATAGATCCATTGTTAGTTACTAAAAGCGCATTACAAAACGCAGCTTCAGTAGCGACAACGATATTATCAACCGATTGTGTAATCAATAATTTAAGAATAGATGAAGGCAATAGGTAGAAATTTAATTATAGAAAAAACAAAAGAAGGAACCACCAAAACTAAAGGTGGTTTGCTTCTTGCTGAATCACATAGAGATGACATTAGGTACGTAGAGGCTAATGTTAAATCAATAGGTGAAGAAATAGAAGGAATAAACGAAGGTTCAAGAATATTTTTTGATAAACATGCTGGTCACAAAATAGTAATTGATAAACAAACTTATCACGTTATAAAAATACAAGATGTAGTTGTTGTTTTATGAAATTAGTAGCTAGTGACATTAAAGAGTTAAACTTACTTAAGCATTATAGAATTATTAGAAAGTGGGCATGTAAAAATAACAACTTAACTGATGCTGATTTAGAGGTTTTAATTTATTTAGACTGTATGGATCTTTTTAGTAAGTATGATTTTGAACAAGGTGTTTATTCTTACAGTTGGGATAATAGAAGATGGAGCAGGTTATTAAAAGATGGTTGGATAACTGTATGGAGACATAGAAATAGAACTACACAAAAATATAATATATATAAAGTATCATTTAAATGTAAACAACTTATAATGAGAATTTATAGAATTATGTTAGGTCAAGATGATATACCAACAAGTGCTAGAAGAAATAAATTAATAGCTGGAGATACATATACAGATAAAGTAATGACAAAAGCTATATATAACGTAAACAAAGACAAACAAAGATGAGCAATAGTCCATTAAATCTTTTCGGAAGTAGAAGAAGAAGAAAAAGAAGAAAAGCAAAGCTAGCTGCAATGAATCCAGCTGAAAGAGCTGCGTATCAAGCAAGAAAGCAAAGTTTAATGAGCTCAATTGGTGGTGGAATAGGAAATGTAGCAGCTGCAGGTTTAACTAATTTTGGAGGAGCTAATAATCAAGGAGATGTTCAATCACAAATTTCTGAAATAAATTCTAAACTTGATACACTTACTGGTAGTGGTGATACTGTTGGTAATAATACAATACAAACACCTGGTGGTGACTTAACAAACCCGTCAGTTATAGATCCGATGCAAGCTGAAGAAACAATGATGGGTGGAGATGATGATGTTGTAGATGGAAGCGCTTTAGCTAAAGTTAGAAAATATAAAGGAAGTTGTAAATTAAAAAAAAATAAATAAAAATAAAAATTATGCATCACGGAAAATATGATCCTTCAATGGAAAAATTAAAGCCTGGAACTAAGGTAGGTATAGTAGGTGAATCTCACGTATGGGACGGACCACTAGATCAAAAAGGTAGAGCTCACGGTATGGGTTCAAGTTCAGGTATAACTGGTATGGAAATATTAAAAGCACCTGTAAAAGGTGGTGGTATGAATCCAGTATTAAAAGCTCAAGGTAAAATATAATGAGATCTCCATTTTATAAAGAAGGATTTCCTGAAATTAAACCAGAGAACAAAGGTAAATTTACAGCATGGGCTAAAAAGAACGGTTTTAAAGACGCTTGTTCTGCTGCATCATCTGTAATGTCAAGTAAAGATAAATATAGCGAAGAGGTTGTTAAAATGGCTAACTACGCAAATAACTTCGGTTGTAAAAACAAATAATTATGAGCAATTTTTCAAGTCCATTTTTAGCAAAAAGTCCTTTTAATAATGATGATTTTGATGTAGATTATTCAGGGGCAAAACCTGTAGATTTAGGTACTGTTAATCTTACTGAAAGAGGTAAGAAAATTAAAGCTATTAAAGATGATGCTAGTGAAACAGATGATGATGGACTTGTTTTAGAATCTGAATATAATTACTTTGTTAACAATCCTACAGAAGAAAGTGATAATATGGCTGTAAAAATTCAAGATGCAAAAACTAAAACTTTAAGCGGAGGTGGTGGAAAACATTATAAAGAAGTTGAAGTACCTTTACAAGAAGAGCTTAAAAGAAAAATGAGAAACAAATAAATAATAATATGGCATTTAAAATAAAAAACTTTTACGGATCACCTTTATATAGCTCTAGTCCTGATAGACCTTTTACAGCAGGAGATACAGAAAGAAAAGAAAAAAAATTAGACAAAACTATTAAGCAATTATCAGAACCAATGTCTGATAAGAAAAAAGCTAGAAAAGAAAAGAAGCTACTTAAAACAGCTGATCAATTAGAAAGAAACGCTAGTGGAGATAAAACAACTCCTTTTTTAAATATAAGATCTTGTAAAGATATTCAAGATGAAATAAATAAAAAACAAGCCAAAATAAAAGAAATGCGAGACAAAACTAAAGAAGATAAAAAAATCCGTAACTGGGATGATTTACAAGATCAAGTTGATGGTCTTGGAGAAGAATTAAAAAACTGTAAAAAATAAAAATATGAGTTCACCATTTAGTAAAAAATTCATGGAAAAAGGCGCTTTATTTATGAATCATGAAACGCCATTAGAAGGAAACGCTTTTATAAAAGCTAAAGTAGACGCTGAAAAAGCTGGTAAAGATTCTTTTGTTGTAGATGGAAAATCACATCCTGTTCAAATGCAATCACCTTTTCACAAAGAACCAGCAATGGATCCATGCTCTGCGGAGTTTGATTACGAAGTAGCAACAGACGCTGGTATGACAGCTAAGCAAATAAGAGAGGCTAGAAAAAAATGTGCTAAACCAACATCAAAAAAACAAAACGTAAAACAAGTTCGCGAAGATGAAGATCAAGTTAGAGCGGCTGCAGCAAGAGCATAACTATGGCATTTAAAATACCTAATTTTTATTCAACATCTCCATTACATGGAAGTTATTATAATCCAAAAGGTGAAACTTATATATCTGAAGTTGGTATGATACAAGATGCGGCTAACGCTGTTTCTAGAGCTGCTATGGATATAGAAAACGCTAGCGCTGAAAGTAAAGCTAACAGACAAGAAAAAAGAGTAGAAAAAAGATCACAAAGAAGAGGCAAAAAAGATAACTTTACAGAAGATTCTCTTGCTGAGTTTGATGCTAAAACTAAAAAAATTAAAGATAAAGCTAACGCAAATAGAGATCAAGCAAATGTTGAAAAAACAAAAGCTAACGATAATCAATTATTATCTATGCTTAAATCAGGAATAATAACTAAAGAAGAGTACAAAAATTTAATTTCACAATAATGGGACACAAAGGATATTACGGACAGTACACAGGTAATGCTAAATGGTCAAAAAACCACGCGGATACTAAGGTAACAAAATCAAATTATAAAG
>JAAHTG010002198.1_pt2 | contig 10880 bp, 15 predicted proteins | sample 6116081 | NCBI WGS metagenome assembly JAAHTG01 (sample SAMN13939989, study PRJNA603662) | sponge metagenome | isolation source: marine sponge | host: Mycale hentscheli | place: New Zealand | collected 2005
AAAAAAAAAAAAATAGACAGAGAAAGTAGCAGAGGTAGGATCAGATTAATTTGTATATACAAGAAAAGACTATGACAAAGCAATGTATACAGTAGATGCTTTACTCCAGAATGATTTGTGGCAAAGAATGACAAGAGGAGCAAAATATGAAATACCAGCTATAGGAATGTTACACGGTTATCCTTTCAGAGGTAAGGCGGATATATTTGGTGATGGATTTATAGCAGATCTTAAAACAACATCAGATGTAAAAGCATTTCCATATTCAGCCAAGAAATATTCATATGACGTACAGCTTTATATTTATTGTGAATTATTTAATGTACCTTATGATAAATTTTATTTCTTTGCAATAGACAAAGGTAAAGGAGATTTGGGTATGTGGGATGCAAAAGAAAGTTTTTACCTTTCAGGAAAACAAAAATTAATAAGAGCAATTAAAACATTTGAAGAATACTTTGTAAAAAGAGAATCAGAATTAAATGAATATGTGTTACGAGGAAGCCTTGAATGAAGAAATAGAGAAATATTATCTAATGGCACTAATGGATTTAGCTGCAGGTTCAACAGAAAAAGAACTTGAAAATGCTATAAAGCTTTATGAAACTTTAGAAAACTATGAAGCGTGTGCTGGAATATTAAAAGCAATAAACGAAAACAAATATTACAACTATGATTACATCAGAACTAAAAAGAATAATAAGGGAAGAGACTAATATTGATTTAGAAAACAAAGAAGTTTTAACCTGTAGAGACAGAGACTTTGTTGAAGCAAGAGGAATATATTACAAACTCCTACGTAAGTATACTAATATGACTTATTTAAAAATAGGTAAAACAGTAAACAAAAACCACGCAACAGTATTGCATGCTTCAGAAGCTTTTCCATATTGGTTAAAGCAAGATGAAGGATTACTAAACACCTATAATAAAATAAAAGAAAAGTTTACAAAGTATCTGGGTTATGAAAAGCTAGATAAAAAACTAGAATACAATCTAGAGATGTTAGTAGATAATTATCTTATGCTTAAAAAACAATACGAAGAACTTAAAAGAAAATATGAAAACGGAAACTTGTTAGACTAATGTTGCAAATATCTCTTAACGAAGAAATAATCACCTACAGTAAAAAGTTGGTAGAGAGAACTAACTTCGGTATGAGAGGATTCGCAGATGGCAACAAGAGAAATCAATACATAGGAATAGTAGGAGAAAACACCATAAGAGACTATCTAGGAATAGAACTAATGACAGTACTCGGAGGATTTGATGGAGGATATGATATTCAATGGAATGGTTACAAAGCAGATGTAAAGTGTATGGAAAGAAAAGTAGATCCTAAAGACTATTATGTAAATAATGTCCTAGACACACAAATAGGATATATTGCTGATGCTTTTATATTTGCTTCCATAAACAGATTTACTAAAGTTCTTACAGTATGTGGATGGGTAACCAAAGAACAGTTTAAAGAAAAGGGTAACTATTATCCTAAAGGTACGATCAGAACAAGAAAGGATGGTACTACCTTTGAACTCTATGCAGGCAACTGGGAAATAGAGAATAGATATTTAAATGAATTTAATTAAAAACAATAAAAATGAAACAAGTAGAAACAATAAATTTAAACAGAAAAGAAGTTGAGCAATTATTAATGCCACAAAACCTACTTCACTTTAATAGAAGTATATCTTTAAAGCACGCTAAAACATTAGCAAAAAGTGTAGATGAGATAGGCATGTTAAGACTTCCAATTATAGGAGACTTATCAAAGATAACTAATCAAAAATCAAAATCAATAGTAGATGGTCAGCATTTATTAAAAGGATTTTTATTGAATAAAAAAAACAAAAACATAAGTTGTCTGGTTAAGGAATATGAAACAAAGCAACAATTAATAAATGATATTTCATTATTAAATTCAACACAAAAAAGATGGAAGGATCAAGATTATTTAGATGCATGGTGTGAGTTTGGTCCAGACAATGTAAAATACTATCATAATTATTCTGATTTAAGAAATTTTTATGTTCAAGTATATAAAGGATTAACTATTGGAACTTTATTAAGTATTTGGGCAAAAGATAAAAAAGAATTTAAATTAGGAAGATTAACATTTAATGATAGAGCTTTAAGCAAAAATATATCTGAATTATGTTACATTCTTAAAACTAGATTTAATAAATCTTCATACGCACAAGACGGAGTTGTAAAGGAAATGCAGACAAGGAAATATGATTACATTAAACTAAAAGCAAGATTAATAACATCATTAAACAACAATGAGGATAGAAACATGAAATCTAGAGAAGAGTTCAGAGAGTTTATTAGAATGGTATATAATAGAATTTAACAAATGATAAGTTTTTTTATTGTATTATTGATTAATCAAGTTATTTCAAGTTATGGCACACGGAGGAAAAAGACAAGGAGCAGGTAGAAAACCTAAAGCAGATGAGTTAAATTTAATAGAGAAACTAACTCCATTGGAGGATGCTGCATATCAAGCTCTGAAAACTGGCGTAGAAAAAGGAGACTTTAAATATGTACAGCTGTTTTATAATTACTACGCAGGTAAACCAAGAGAAACAAGAGACATAACTATAAACGAAGACACACCTCTCTTCATTGATTAATGAGAGTCAGAAAGACGATAGCATTTGACAAACTACTAAACCTAGACAAAAGAGTTAAGATAGTAAGAGGAGGAACTTCTGCTGGTAAAACTATTTGTATACTATCTATCTTAATAGATCAAGCAATAAGAAATGCAGGAAGCGAGATAAGTGTAGTATCAGAATCAGTACCTCATTTAAGAAGAGGAGCATTAAAAGACTTTCTAAACATCCTAAAAGGATTAAACAGATATTACGAAGAGAAATACAACAAGACTAATTTAAAGTATACATTTAGTAATGGAAGCTACATAGATTTCTCTTCTACAGACCAACCAGATAAGTTAAGAGGTTCCAGAAGAACAGATCTATTTATTAATGAGTGTAACAATGTTAGCTTTGAAGCTTACCAGCAATTATCTATAAGAACCTCTGGAGAGATTTGGTTAGATTATAACCCTACTAATTTATTCTGGGTAGACAAAGAACTAATCAACACAGAAGACACAGACTTCATTACATTAACTTACAAGGACAATAATGAACTTCCTAATAGTATTATCAAAGAAATAGAGAAAGCTCGTCTAAAGGCATCTAAAAGCTCTTATTGGGCTAATTGGTGGAGAGTGTATGGACTAGGTGAGATAGGAACACTTGAAGGAGCTTGTATTCCTGATTGGAAACAATTAGATGTTATACCACCTCATGCTAGGTTATTATGTCATGGATTAGACTTTGGTTATTCGGTAGACGAAGCAGCATTAGTAGCACTATACAAACTAGATGATGCATATATATTTGATGAAGTACTCTATAGAAAAGGAATGTTAAACTCACACATAAGTCAATACTTAAAGAACAATCAGATACTAGGAAGCTTATGGGCAGATTCAGCTGAACCTAAATCAATAGCAGAGTTAAATAGTTATGGTCATCAAGTGTTTCCAGTTACAAAAGGAAGAGATAGTATAGTGTATGGTATTAACCTTATAAACCAGAACAATGTATTTGTTACACAAAGATCAAAGAACTTAATTAAAGAGCTTCAGGGATATGTCTGGATGAAAGATAAGCAAGGCAACACACTACAAAAACCTAACCCTATGTCTGGAGACCACAGCATTGATGCAGCTAGATATGCTTTAACCTCTCAACTACAAGATCCTAACAAAGGAGAATATCACATTTGGTAAAAATAATTAACAAAAAACTTTGATTGTTAAAAAAATGTTTATATATTAGCTATAAATATACAGATGCTGATAACCCGTAGTAACATAAAAACACTAAAACCGATATCAACAATGGATTATGATCCTAGTGAGGAATTTAGTAAGTCTAGTGTGAATGGGCAGCATCTTTTTAGAAACAAACAAATGAAAACAAAAGAAATGATTAAATGGGCTTTTATTACTTATACAGTAATATTTATTATATTATGCTTCTTTGGAACATTAACTTATTACCTACCATAATGAAGACAGTATACAAAGCAACACAACAAGACATTAATATGCCTGTAGATAAAGAACTACAGAGAGAGATAATTAAACACTTATGCTGGGGATTACCTCAACTTACATTCTGGATGATAATGCTAACACACTTTTTATTTTATGTCATTAGAGGAAGCTAGAAAAAGATTATTAATTATAAACAGAGAGCTGTTTCATCATGGAGGTCTAACACAAGGATCATCAATAAGAATAACTAAAAAACTTTTAAAGGTAATTGAGGAAATTGAAAACGAAATCGCTAGAGCTGAAAACGAAAGATCAATACGAGAAGGAGATGAAGATCTTCAAATGGTGTATTGATAACGACATAAGAGTTTATAGAGAGCCAACAAGGTTAGGTAAAAAGCCACCAGTGATAATTGTATTAGATTACAAAGGGCAAATTAAAAAAGGATCACAGGTGTTTACACAAGGAACACAAGAGTTAGAACACAAGATAGCAGAAGTATATGAGTGGGCATATGATAGAGCACTTAATGCAATACAAAGAGAGATGAGAATTAAAAGAGACAATAGTAGTTAATAATTTTTTTTAATGTTAATTAGTTTGGGGAATCAGAAATGGTTCCCTTTTTTTATACAAAAAACTGAAATAACTATTGTTATAATATGAAAGTTAAGATACAAGTACCAGATTCTTTAAGAGAGATCAGTTTAGAGCAATACCAGAAGTATCACAAGATAAACACAGAAGCTAATCAGAACTCTAATTTCCTATTACATAAGACAGTAGAAATATTCTGTAATCTAAATCTTCAGAACGTAATTAAAGTACAATTTAATAGTGTAATGGAGGTAGTAAGAATAATTAATGATATGTTCAATAAGGATGCAAAGCTTGTACCTACTTTTACTATGGATAATGTTGCTTATGGTTTTATTCCTGATTTAGATAAAATGACTTTAGGAGAGTACATAGACCTAGATACTACTCTAGGAGATTGGAGCAACATGCACAAAGCTATGGCTGTATTATTCAGACCAATAAAAGACACACTAAAAGATAAATACCTAATAGAAGACTATAAAGGATCAGAAGATTCTGAAAAATATAAACAGATGCCGCTTGATATAGTTATGGGTTCTATACTTTTTTTTTACAATTTAAAGAACGAATTACTGAAAACTATCCTGAAATCTTTGAATCAAGAAACAATGAAGAAGCTGACTATTCAGCAGAGGGAGGATTTGCTAGGAAGTGGGGATGGTATAACTCGCTATATAGATTGGCTGGATCAAATGCAACCAAAATTGAATCTGTCAGTGAAATAAATGTACATTCAGCATTATACTTTTTAGCATATGAGCAAGACAAATTACAAACAGAAAGAAATTTAATTAAACAGAAAACCAGATGACAGGATTTTACGATTTAACAACAAAGATTAAAGAAACACTAGAAGCAGAACCATTCGTTAATAATGTATCATATGGTAGCTTTGATAATGTAGATCTAAACAAACAAACTATATTTCCTTTATCTCACGTAATGGTTAATCAATGTACTATAAACCCAAAAATACTTACGTTTAATATTTCAGTTATGTGTATGGATATAGTAGACATAAACAAAGAAGAAACAACAGATTTATTTAGAGGTAATGATAATGAGCAAGATGTGCTAAACACACAGCTAGGAGTATTAGATAGATTAATGGCATTACTACAAAGAGGAGATTTATATTCAGAAAAGTATCAAGTAGATGCAGATGTAACTTGTGAGCCTTTTGTAGATAGATTTGAAAACAAGCTAGCAGGATGGGTAGCAACATTTGATGTACAAGTACAAAACGATATGACAATATGTTAGGGGGAGATAACACAAGAAAAGCATTAGAAGCATTTAAAGATTATGTTATTAGTCAGTCTAGAGCTAACTTAACTAGAAAGAATAAGAATGTATCTAAACAACTTTATAATTCTTTAAAAGGTGTTGTAGATGTATTTCCTAATTCATTTAGCTTAAAGTTTGAGATGGAAGATTATGGTAGGTTTCAAGATCAAGGGGTTAAAGGAATTAAATCAAATTATTTAGAAAACAAAAATAGTCCATTCTCTTTTGGTACTAGCACTGGAAAAAAAGGTGGATTGTCTGATGGAATTAAGAAATGGGTAAAAGCAAGAAGATTTCAATTTAAAGATAAAAAAGGAAAGTTTTTGAGTTATGAATCTACAGCTTATATAATAGCGAGAAGCATTTATAACAAAGGAATTAAAGCAAGCTTATTTTTTACTAAACCTTTTGAGAAAGGATTTAAAAGATTACCAGAAGAATTATTAGAAGCATACGGATTAGACATAGATGAATTTTTAGATTTTACAATAAAACAATAGAACATGGCAAATATATTATTAAGAAGTCCTTATTATGAATATCACCCTAGAGCTGGAGCATCATCTGCAAAGCTTGTACTTCAGATAGAAGGTGTAACTAGATATACAATAATAAAAGACACTCCAACACAAACAGTGTTATTTGAAATAGCAGAACTTGCAAAAGATTATTTAGATATTACTTTCGCAGGAAGTTACCAAGCTCAAAAGATAAACATATCAGGAGAGATATTTTTTTATGATGGAGTTAATGCAACAGGCTCTCAAGTTGGATTATCTATAAACTTTACACACGTAGGCTTTGATGGATATTGGGATTATTATAATACATCTAATACTAAAAGCTTTTGTTCTGGGGATGCATCTTGTGTAATGCAAGATAACACGATTATGTATGTTCCAGAAGGAACTGGAGGGTTTATACCAGTGTTATCATCAGGTACTATAGTATATAATGCTTTTACAGGAACTACAACAAGTGTAGCTGTAGGAAGTCCAGCAACAACAATAACAATTAAAAGAACAGATTGCTCTAAATACATACCTATAAAAGTAACCTTTGTAAATAAGTATGGAGCACTACAAGATATATACTTCGATAAAAAACACGTAGAAACAATAAGTACAGAAGTAAAAAAGTATAAAAACAATAATCTATCAACAACAGGAACATATTCTAAATACGCACATCAATACAGAACACTAATAAAAACAGGAAGAGAGAGAATGACATTAAACACTGGATATATAGATGAAGGTATGAATGAGGCAATAAAACAATTAATGTTTTCAGAACAAGTATGGATGAAGATGGGAAATGAATATCACCCAATAGATATTGCAACAAATTCATTAACATTAAAAACAAGTGTAAACGATAAGTTAGTTAATTATACAATAGACGTTGAGCACGCTCACGATCACATAGACAGAGTAAGATAATGAAAGCAGTTCTGCAATTATATATAGAAGGAACAAGAGTAGATTTGTTTGAAGATGAATCTATTAATGTAATACAGTCAATACAGAATGTAAAAGACATATCCAAAATATTTGTAGACTTTACAAGAACCTTTAATATACCAGCTTCTAAAACAAACAACAAGATATTTAAGCATTATTATAATTACTCTATAATAGATGGATTTGATGCAAGATTAAAAAAGGATGCAACATTAGAACTTAATACAAGACCTTTTAAAATAGGTAAAGTAAAACTAAACGGAGTTGATTTAGTAGATGGAGAACCAACAAGCTATAGAATAACATTCTTTGGAAATACTATTGACTTAAAAGATTTATTAGGTGATGATGATTTAAGCTCATTAGATTTAACTAGTTTTGATACAACTTATAATGCAGCTACAGTAGAGAACAGGTTAAAAGGAACAGGTACAAGTGTTACTTATTCTCATCCAGATAGAACAACAGATATTGTTTATCCTCTTGGACTTGTAGCACCATTAATATCACACACTACAAGACTTTATTATGACACTTCTGATACAGCAGATTATCCAGATGCTGATGGAGGTAACTTATATCCAAGTGGAACATCACATCAAGGAGTTTACTGGGAAGAGCTAAAATATGCAATAAAGATAGATGCTATCATTAGAGCTATAGAAGACAAGTATGGTTTAACATTTAGCAGTGATTTCTTTAACAACACTAACAACCCTTATTATGATCTTTATTTATGGCTACATAGAAAGAAAGGAAAAGCATATGAATCAGGTGAAGTAAGTAAACAAGTAACAGGGATTTTTATAGAAGGATTTTCTGAACTAATACATGTTAGAAGCGAGTCAGATAGGTTAATTGTACAAGGAGCGACAGGTTTAGTTCAGTATGCTTTAACTATAGTTGCATCTACTAATATTACAGGAACATTAATTATTAAAAAAGATGGTATAGAATATGACCAAAGAGCAATTACAAACAGTACATCTATTACGTTAAGTGGTTATTTAGATAATGGTACATATACGGTATTTATAAAATCAACTGCATCAACTTTTGATTTAACTACTGGCACACAATGGGATGTTGATTTAACATACTATCCAGACTCTACAGCAGAATATCCTTTAACAACCACATACACCTTTGATAATACAAGAGAATTTATAATATCTGAACAAATACCAGAGATGAAAGTAATAAACTTTTTAACTGGTTTATTTAAGATGTTTAATTTAACTGCATATACAGATAATGGTGTTATTGTAGTACAAACATTAGATGAATATTATGACGACTCTGATACTGTATGGGACATTACAGAACATGTTGATACAGCACAGTCTAGTGTAGATGTTGCACTTCCTTATAAAGAAGTAGAATTTAAATACGAAGGATTAGAAACAAAGCTGGCAAAGCAACATGAACAGCTATCAAACATAAGTTGGGGAACAGAAGAGTATAGAGGTGATGATTATTATGATGCAAACCCAGAAACATATGTAGTAGAGCTTCCTTTTGAGCACATGAAGTATGAGAAGTTAAATGGTGATGGAAGTAATTTAGATCCACAAGTAGGATGGTTTGTAAATGACAACAACACTGCTTATTATGGTAAACCATTAATCTTTTATGCTAAAAAACCAACAGACACACAAACTGAAATAAGGTTTTTAATTACAGAAAATTCAGGAAGTCCAGATGTAGAAGGAACTAACTTCAATGATATATCTACTTATTTTGTTCCATCTAATAGTATGCAATTAGACAATACTATAAGTGAAGCAAATATAAATTTCAGAAATGAGATAACTGAGTTTACTCTAACTAATCAATTTGAAGAAACTTTATTAAAGGTTTATTATCAAAACTATATTTCACAAGTATTTCAAAACAACAGAAGGTTAACTACAATACACGCTTATTTACCTATGAAAATGCTACAAGAGTTTATTCTTGCAGACACCATAGCTATAACAGACAGAAACTATACTATTAATGAAATAGAAACAGATTTTAGTACAGGAAGAAGTAAGATTGAATTAATAAATGCAGTTACTGTTTCTGTGGGTGGATCTGATCCTATAGATCCTACTACTACACAGGATCCAAGTGAGGTTTGTGATGAATGTACAGCTGATTCAACTTTTTGTACTGTAGATAGTTTAACACCAACTGCTGATAAAACTTGTGATGTAGGTAGAACTCTAACAATTACAGGACCTCTTACTGCACAACAAACAAATGATATAACTTTAGTAGCTACAGCAAACAACTTTATAGGAACAGCTAGTTACTTGTGGGCAGGTGGAGAAGCAGCAGGAGAAACAACATCTAGTGTAACAATAACAAATGCAGGTACAGGAAACGTAACATATACTTGTACAGCTACAGACAGTGATGATAGTGCGGAATTTCCAGATACACACACTGTTCTTTGGACACCAAAAACATATAGGATAACATTAAATGTTGTAAATAATATTACAGGTAATGCTGCAGGATATAATATAACAGGAGATCAAAGTGGTGATTTTGTAGAATTACAAGAAGGTGAAACTTATTCATTTAACACTTTAGTAAGTCCAAACTCTGGTTTTGAATTTACTTCAGGACCTAATATATCAAACGCAACAGGTGTTGTAGGTACATCAAATATAACTGTAAACACAACACTAACAGGTGCTGTACAAACAACAACAGATTTTATTACAATAGCTGGACCTACACAACAAACAGTAAATACAGATGCTAGATTAACAACGATAGCAACAGGATTTACACCTACGAGTTATCAATGGGCAAGATCAACAGATGGAGGTTCTACATTTGTAGATGAATCTGGAGAGACAAGCAGTTTCTATGATGCTAATGAGTCAAGTCCAGCTGCATACACATATAGAATAACTGCTTCAGATGGAACAGTAACAGCACAAGACGTACACACAGTAACATTTGTAACGCAGTCACTTGTTACAGTAACACTTGCAGTAGATACAAGTAACATAGTAGGAACAGGTTATTCACCAGCTTCATCAGGGTTTACATTGGGAGGTGATTTAAATGGTGCCCAAAAAACACAAAACAGTGGAACGGTATTTAATTTTTCAACTACCATAACACTTAACTCTGGATTTGAATGGGTGGGAACAGCATTAACAGCAAATAATGTAGGAGGAACTTATACAGCTGATGCAACACAAAACAGTGTATTCCCAGCAGGAGAAATACAATTAATAGTTTATAATTATTATATAGTAACAGGATGTCCAAACACAAACGTAGCAGGACAAACAATATATATAAGATCAAGAGACACATACACCACAGGAAGTACTAGCACAGGAAGTTATTTAACAATAAATAATAACTGTTACTATGCATCATCAACTACCTTTGAAAGTACTTGTGCAAGTAATAATGGAATAACTGTAGGTACAGCAGAAGGCAC
>JAAHTG010002358.1_pt1 | contig 10872 bp, 14 predicted proteins | sample 6116081 | NCBI WGS metagenome assembly JAAHTG01 (sample SAMN13939989, study PRJNA603662) | sponge metagenome | isolation source: marine sponge | host: Mycale hentscheli | place: New Zealand | collected 2005
GGTTCATATATAAATACCCAATCATTCTTCCAAATTTACCATCTTTTTCAGTTCTGACAATTAATTTATCAGCGTTCATAATTAAGCTTTTTAAATAATCTTTAGCTTGTAGACCTAGTTTCTTTTCTTCCAAGTCTCTAGTTCTACTTTCTGGTGTATCTATACCACCTAATCTGACACGTTCTTTTTTAGTCAAATCAAAGCCTAGATCAATTTCTACATCTACAGTATCACCATCAACGACTTTTAAGACATTTTTTACAAAGTATTGATACATAATTAATCACCATTTCTTGGCTTAGAGCCACCCATTTTAGTAACACCAAAGAAAACACCCACTACACCTGCAACACTTAGGAAATATATACTGGCCATATCACCAATTATGTTCGCGGCTTTGTCTAAACCTAGGCCACTGGTGATAACTACCCCTGCTGGATATAGCAACATACCCCACAAACAGAACCAAGCCATCTTGCGCTGGGCATCTCTTTGTGCATCGTCATCGAGCATTTTTAAGCGCTTATCTTCAAACGCCATTCTATCCCATTCAGCTTGATCAATTGTACCATTGCCATCTAAATCAGCTTTTTCAAATTCAGTCATATTTTTACTCCTAATTTGCCAAGGGATTATCTAAAGCCCTTTGCACCAATTTTTCCAGCCGAGCTTCTAACTCTGCCATATCTCCTTTTTGAGTGCTTCTTAGCTGTTCTCTTTGTGTTTCAAAGCGACCAGAAGCTTTATCAATCATGTCGCGGACTTGATCTACAACGTTGCGTACCAATACCTCTGTTCTGTCAGATTGCTTCTCAAGCCTAAGAATATCATTTTTCAAATTATTTTTAATGTCGCGTGTATAATCTATTCCTTGTTCTGATTTTTCGGTTAATGCTGTTATCTTATTATCTATAAACCTAATTTCTGCCTGATATTCGTCTAAATCAAGGCCGGCGACAGCTTCTATCCTCTGGTATAACACAAAACCGCCATAAAGTCCCCCCACAACAGTGCTAATAAATGCTAAAATTGCCATAATTGAGGCGAAAGATAGTTTCATACCCCCAACTTTGACCTCTTTATCAGCCAATCCGTCTATTTCATCTGCAATTTTTGTTGTATCTACCATTAATCCTCAAACTCCAAATTTTCAGTTTGCAAATTTTTAAGTGCTTCTATTTCATCTCGTAGCTTTTGTATCTCTAATCTACGCTGTGCTAACTCTATTTGATATAAATCGTCACAATTAATACGCGCTTTAGGCTTATCTAATGGAATAACTATTCTTGCGTATACACCTATATCTCTACCTTTACTGTTGGTATCTAATCCAGAGAGAACACCTGTAACTCCATATTCAAGATTTATTCCACCACCCACAGCATTACTACATCGCATATTACCTGTAGAAAAACTGTCTGATTGATAATTCATTGGGGGGCTTGGCAATGAAAGTGACAAAGCGCTGTTCTCGGCTAAAGCTGAACTAGAAATAATACATAATGCAAACACTAATCTCATAGTGGTTCTCCACCTAATTTTGAGCATACGATGGACGAAACTATCGCCCTAGAATAATTTGATTTTAAAATTTTTGATGCAGTACAAATATAAACTGCCTTATCTAAATCTGACTTTCTTAGATAAACATCAAAGTCTATTTTTTCCTCATAGTCTATTTTTATTATTTTTCTCTTGGTTGTAAAATCTATTTCATCAAAATTTTCATCAAACAAACCTACTTCATAATAATTTATTTCTTTTCGTCTATTTAATAGCTGTAATTGTATTTTAACCACGCCTTGAACGTGTGAAGGCAATGTTCTTGGATATGCTGGGGTCTGCTCATGTGCTTGAGCATATGACCCCAACATAAAGAATAAGGCAAAGTAAGTTACTTTGGTATACACGTTGCAACTACAGATGCTGTATAAGTCCCACCTTCAAATGGTTTAGAAGAACCATATATTGCACTTGAAGATGTAGAAAACCATGTAGACCCAGCGATGGTTAAATCGAAAATTGTGGTTGCGTTTACCACTGTTTTAGCCGCTTCATATCCTGACATACTAGCATCAGATGTTTGCGTTACGCTTGTGCTACCTGTCCATGCAACTGTATCTGATAATGCTGGTGATGAACTAAAAGATGTTGGATGTGTAATATTAGCAGTATAACTATCAGCTATAGAAACATCATATCTAATAACAGGCAAAACTCCACCATCTGCTGGTGTTGTGCTTAACTTACTTGCAATAGGGTTTCCATATACCCCTGATTTAGTTGTTTGTATTACGCATTTGGCCTCGACAGTTCCAACTATGTCAACTGTTGCAACTGCTGGGCAAGCCAGTAATATAAAAATTGTACTCAAATATTTCATCATTCTTTTCCTTTTAATCATATTGCAAGTCTACTAATTGATTATGCAGAAGTTGCTGTGCTAAATTATTTCTTAAACCTTTTTTATTATCTGGCAAATTACCATCATTTAAAGCGACTGTATCTTTATATATACCACCATTAATCTTAGAATTATAGTACATCTCTATATTTGTCTGTGCATTCATTGCGTTGATAATTTGTGACTGCCCCTGATCAAGTGTAAGTGTTAATGCATTTTCAGCTTGAGCTAGACCTAATTCAATTCTTGTTTCTTTCTCTTTTTCTTCCTCTTCATCGCGCTTTGCTTCATCTTCATCGTAATCTGCATCAGCTTTTACTTCTATATTATCTACAACAGCATCATCATCCAAAGCGTTATATATTTCATATTCAACAACTGGCGGCGCTGGTTTTATATATCCAGCACATGATGGGTCAGCTTGTGGGTCAAAGCATTTATCAAGTCTGTAACTATATATCACAACAGCATCAGTTACTTCGCCTTTCCCCTCAATATCAATAGAGCCATTGCCCCATTGTCCTGATGGTATATTTGGTAATGCAAAAGATTTTGCAATTGTGTTACCAGATACCCCTGACCAATTATCAGTTTCCTTGAATATGTATCCATCGCCAGTAGCATTTAAATTTCCAACATGAACAAGCATGTCATCTTCTGGATTTTTTACAGTTGTGTATTTATAAATCAGCCCATTTACATCTAAGCCAATACCTTCTGGCAAAACATTAGCCATAGTCCAGTTTAAAGAACTTCCAGCGGCGTTTCCTGATGTTCCGTATGTGTAAGGCTCACATTGCGAGTAAGAGGGCAAGAGTGCTAAGAATAACGCCCAAGCCAATCTTTGTTTCTGTATTATCATCAAATATATTCCTCATTGGACTATTTTGTTCATACTCAATTTGATCTTCAACAGCTTGCATTTCCCAAGCTAACCTAGCCTTATCCCCCACCAATCCATCCTTGGGACAGGGTGTCCCAGCATTGAGCATGGCTTCAAAGACGACAGGGTCACTGCACATGATTGAGACAGCGCTCACCCTCATGCCCATATCATACATAATGGAAGCTTTTTTCAGTAAGAGGCAATTTTCTTCGGTAAATGTTGTCCCTGCGCTGATACCTAATATCTGCGTTTGAACTGCGCCAGCAACACCAACAGTACATAAATCTGAATTACTATTGCTGATATTTGGGGTAATTGCTGATGGTGGTGGGCTATTTACTGTTGTTTCCATTGAGCCATTCGATGTTACAGTAGAATTCGTTTCAGTTCTGATTGTATCATCTGCGCGTGCAAGGTTGCCTATTAAAAATCCAATTAAAACTAATATAAAAAATAAAAAAATCCTCATTATAAACCCCTCCTAGAGTTATAATCTTGATTTAAACTCCGACCATACTGCAAATGCTACGAAACCAAGTACAAACATTGTACCCCATCTAACGATTGTTTTCCAAACTGAGCTTTTGGTTTGCCTCCAACCTTCAAGCAAATCGCGTAATTCTTTTACATCATGCACAGCATTTTCGTCGTGCAAGCCAATTCTTGACAACGCTCTATCAGAACCTTTTTCAGCGGCTTCTAGTATGAGAGCCTTTAATTCAGTTCGTGTTATACCATGCATTTCTTCACCACTAGGCAATGTCATCTGTAATTTCTACCTCTATGAAGCGATTATTTGGGAATGTCTCAATCTCGCCACCAGTAAAAGTAACTTCAAATTCAGCCTCATAAGAACCGATTGTGTCTGTATCAGAAGCATTCCAACTATAATAAACTATGCCACTATCTGCATTTTCTATAACAGCCGCACCATCGACTTTAGCTGTTGCATCTCCAGTTTTTCTCATATGAAATCTAACACTAGAACCACTTAAATCAACTGCAACATCTAAGCCATCCTTTAAGGTAGCTTTTAATGCTGGTGATGTGTCATTTTGTTTTATAAAGAACGCCATACTTTTTCCTAACATATTTTACGTTGTAAATTCAACGTTTTTATCCTGTGCTTGCTGTTCTAGCAATAACAGCCTTATTTGAATTTTTTGTAAATAATTCTGCAACAGTTTTACTTTCAGCTTCTGTTGCTATTCTACCTAGCGCCGCATCATAAACTAATTGTGGTATAATTGGCGCTCCAGTGACTAATTCACCAGTAAATAAGTTATAAACATTAACAAATGTTGGCTCTCCTATCTCTGGCGCTCCAGTTGTTATTGAGTTTGCGCTAATAATATTAATTTGGTCAAATGGGGCTGATGGAACTGTAGGTTGCTGTGTGGTTATTGCATCAGCTACAAATGTTTCATCCTCAGACATATTCGCATTATCTACGACAGGCGGTGCTGTATTGATATTTGCTGTGGTAAATACACTATTTTCTACTATTGATGATATACCAATTGTCGGTATTCCAGAATTTATATTTGTAGCGCTTAATGTTTGATTTTGCCCAAAAAGAGCTACAGGAATATCAGGGACATTCCCAATAAGGTCATCCCCTTGGAATACATTGCCTTCTGTAATATCTGCACTTGAAACAGTTGGGCTTTGAGCTTCGATATTGTCACTACTGAATGCTTCACCTTCACTCATAAATTGATCTGGCACATCTGGCGTTCCAGAAAGAAGTTCTGATGTAGCAAAAATATTATTTTCAGTTATCGTAGAGCCAAATATTTCAACCGATGGTGTTGTTATTCCTTCGGGGGTTAATGTTTCTTGTTCAGACATTGGCTGATTAGGGACACTAGGCGCTCCACTGAGTAGCTCTGGCGTTGTAACGATGTGGACTTGCAATATCGAGTTAGTGCCTACTGTTGGGGCTTCTGTATCCAAATTAGAGGCATTAAAGCTTTCATCCTCAGATACAGATAGGCTTGGAACAGATGGGGCTAGTGTTATTAACTCACTGGTTGCAAATGCATGTTGTTCTATCAGGGCAATTTGCGGTAAATCTGGTCTATTTGAAGTCAATTCAGATGCAGAAAAACTTTCATCCTCTTGCATCGTAGCATCATCTGGTACTGGGGCTTGGGTTGTAATTGCACCATCAGTAAATACATGGGTTTGATCAAATGTAGATGTACCAACAGTTGGTTGGCCTGTATTAAATGACGCTACAAGTAATATATTGCTTTCATTCGCTGATGGATTGCCAAGAACAGGCGCTTGTGAATTTAAGTTGCCAGCATTAAAGGTTTCATTTTCTGACATTGCTATACTCGGAATGTCAGGGCTTGAGGCTATAAAGTTTGGCGCTTCTATATCTTGATCTTGATTTATAGTAGCAGTGCCTAGAACTGGATTTGCTGATAATAATTCTGGCGCACTAAAGCTTTCGCCTTCTGACATATTTGCATCAGCTACATCTGGTGCATTTGTAGAAATAGTATTGGCTGTAAGTATATTTGTCTGAACTATGGTCGATTGAGCAATTGTAGGTGCGCCCAAAGTAATGCCAAGGCCAACAAAAACATTCCCTGCGGTTATATTCGCATTATCTACAACAGGGCTTGATGTGGTTATGCCAACCGCACCAATTTCATATTTTTCAGTGCCAGCATCAGCAAAAGGCGAACTTGCAAAGGGACTAGCACCAAAAGACATTATAAAACTCCTATTTACTTATTGCATATATATCATGTTTTTCCGTCCAAACCAAATAGCCATTTTCTTCTAATTTCTTAGAAAGGGCTATATCGTCAACATGCTTGTGTTCAACTTTGATTATTTTTGGCTTAATATTAAAAGAATAATTTAGAAATATGTTTAACTCATGGCCTTCTGCGTCTACTTTTAAAAAATCTACTTCTTTAATATCATAAAGCAAATCATCTAATGTCATAGAATTTACTGTTATTTTCTTATCAAAAAGACCAAAATTATCTGGATGTAAACTTAATTTATCACCAATATGATTATCAGATATAATATGTGAACACCCTTTAAGCCAACCTCTATCATCTCTAGCAACAGCCATATCTACTTCGCCATTTACATCAGAAATAGCATATTCCATAACATTTACTGGGTAATCTCTATAAATATCAGTAATTCTTTTATTTAAATATGGTACAGGCTCTATACAAATACCTTTCCAACCAGCTTCTGCAAGCGGTAGACAAGTGTCAAAATCAGCAGAACCTATTTCAATAAAGGTTTTAACCATTCACATCCCCATTATATCTGCTTGTCCACATAGTTAGACTGTATTTTACTCCAGATTTTAACTCATTTACATAATGCCCATGTGTTACTTGCGCTGGGAATAAAATGCATTGACCATCTTTTACGTTAATATTTGAAAAATCCTGCCTTGGAAAAATTAATTCTGCGCCTTCATAGTCACTGTTTAGCTTTACACTACCAGTTACTAAAGATGCATCTGTGTGCAATGCCAGAGAAGTTTGCGTATCTGTTTTATACCTCATAGTAAAAGCATCTCTAAGGCCATAATGCTCCATAGGTTGCCAAAAATTTTCAGAAATTTTACCTAATTTTTCATGCCAAATTCTTTCATATTCATGCCAAAGACCCAATTCTTTAAGTCTTATTTCTTGCGCTGGGAACTTGTCGCCTTCCATAGCTCCCCAATTCCCACGGCTTTCAGACTTATCTATTAAAAATTTACATTGATTTTCAGTTAAAAAGTCAGTTACCAATATGTCTTTAGCAACTTCTTTATAATCTAAGGTCAAATAATATGGACTTACAACTTCTGCCTCTGAGTTAGTAAATCCAAATTTACTTGCCATCTCTAAAAAATATTCTTTAGCATCATTACCGCCATTGCCGTGATATATACAACCGCAACAGCTTGTATCTGTATTCCATAACTGATTGTTAATAACCTTAACATCTTTATCGTGATTTTGGAAAATATAAGCTTCAAAGTCTAATAAAACGCTATAATCTGTTTCAACTCCAAACGTAGCTAAATATCTTTGTTGGCAATAAAGTTGGTCATCACCATTTGCTGGTTCAGTTATTGGCAATGATATAAAGCTATGTAAGGCTTTTGCAGTACCTATATAGCAACCGCTATTTAAATATTTATATTTTGTTCCTGTATCTGACCATTTATTTTCAGTGTTTTTATCAGGCCAACATTCACTTTCTGCCCCAAATACAATATCAGCGCCCATTTGCTGGTATCTTTCAAGTACATTTAAAGGGCTATCTGCAAAGAATGTATCATATCCATCTAAATACAAAATAATTGCATCTTCTGGTGCTGTTGCAAGATACTCATTAATTAATTGTATCTTTGGCATACCAGCAAGACCTTCCATTGGGTCACGCCAAGGGTGATCTTTACCTATATTAACAACCTCAATATTATATTTTTTTGCTGATTGCTCTAGCGCCCACATTTTTTCTGGTTCTGTTGCAACTGTAATTATACGAAAATCAATATCTTTGCCTTCTAGCATTTCTGTGTCCTCTATGGTTGATGGTCTAACTGACCTTGGTATTTGATCTACAATGGGTGTTTTATAGAAGTAATTCTTTTTATTTTTTAGCTTTTTTGGAAGCCACTCATCAACAGGTATAATAGCCTTACTATAACCATCTATTAGGTACTTGGCAATTTCTGGTGTTATAGCATATGCGTGTGCATTGTACCAATAACCCAATGAATTATTTCTATAACCAAGCCAAACGCTATCGTGATCTTTTAATAAATTGTCTATTTCTTCTGTATCAATGCCATGAATGACAACATCTTCCTCAAGAATTATGCCATTTTTACCGCTATCAATAATTTTCTGCCAGACCCTTAAATGGCTGACCGCACAGGAAAATTCACCTTTTAAAAGCGGTCTTTTATGTAATGGGTCAACCCATGAGTTGTCTGGTTTGCATTGAGAATTTACAATTGCTTCTCGCCATGTGTATTTTCTGCCATCAAATGCATTTCCATTTAAGGATATTTGATGAATTATTGACATTATTTTTTTCTTTTATGCCAGTGAAAATTTTTATAGCGATCAAAATGTTTCTTGAACATCTTATTAAAAAGCTTTGTTTGCTTGTTTACATCTATTACACCTATAGAGTAATCGTGTGGCTCTCTTTTAAAAGGTATAACGTGTATTAACGGCGTACCTTGTGGTATTATAAACTCTCCCACCTCTTTGCCTGTCCAGACATAAGGAAAATTAATATTGTTATAATACTCATCGGAATCTACTACACCTTCGATTATACATATATCATGTTCCCAATTATTAGATGGATTTTTAAATTGCACTGAATAACCAGGAGGTGTTTCTATAATCCAAGGGTTTGCAAATTTAAATAATACTTTACCAAATTTAAACTTATTTAAAGTGCAAGCCTCACCTACTTGGTCCCATCCATGCCTTTCTAATATTTCATCCGCCCCTTGCATACTCTCAGGGAACTTCATCATAACTGCAAGTTCTCCTGTATCCTTATAACGTGACCTGACTATATCAACCCCATCTGCTTTCGTTCCAAGAAGATTATCAGGGGTTAGTGTAGGCTCTACTCCTGCATCTTCCCCATTTTTTCCAAAAAAACTATATACTGGATAAACTTTAATTTGTAAGTCAGCCCACAAAGGAATTATGTACCCTTGAGATAAAGAATCAAGAACTGGAATGCATCTTTTTACTGTGCCAGAGTGTATCTTTTCTTTACCATCTATTACGGGTTTTAACTTTTTAAACCATGCTGGCATAGCTTTATATGCTGGGATAGGGTGAGGTATACTATCTAAATCTTCTTGAGATGCATTAAATTTTATTGTTGTCTGTTTTTTCCTAAAAAAATTCATACTTTTACCTAAACTAACTTAGGTCATTTGGGAACATACTTAATCTTACAGGTCTTGAGGCATTAAGGTCATCAGGGTAATTTAACCATGCAGTTCGCCAAGCGCTTAATGCATCCTTGTCTGACTGAGATAAGCTGTCATACCATAAATTATTCATAGCATTCAAAGTCTCTGCAAATTCTTCACGCCTTTCATTTCTGCGTAAATCACTTTGTGATATTTCGTAGTTGGCTTCTGGAGGAGTATATGCCGAAACAACATTTCCTTCGTCAAGCCATGCTCTTAGTATAGCATCATTTGCCGCGTCTCTTGCACCAGAATTAAATATCTGAGTATCAGTAGCAATATCTCCACAGTCTACTTGAAATATGGCCACACCATCTTCATCATACTGTGCGCTTTTTACATTTGTTATTTGTAAAGTCATATTATATATTCCTATATTTAATTGACTTATTCATGCCCATCCAACAATTGTTACCTTGAGAGGTTGTTTTAATGGTTATGTTTCCATCCGAAGGAATCCAAGCACTAACACCTATATTTCCATTAATAGATGCACCCATATTAGTAATTTCACCTGATTTCAGATTTTTTTCACTAAAACCTGTATTAGAACCAACTGCATGAATGAAAGCCCAAGCGCCCGTACCATTTACTCCTACCTGACCAGAGCCGCCAAGGTTGTTACCATTACCTGTTGTAAAACCTATTGCCATAACCCATCGCCCATTTGTACCGCCACTAAAGGATTGTAAGTTACCATTGTTTGATGAAAGGTTAGCATTAGACCAGTTATTACTGTCAAACAGAAGACTAGATATGCCAGCACTAATTTCGCCTTTTTGACCTTTAGCTCCTGTTGAGCCAGTGCTACCTGTTGAGCCAGTGCTACCTGTTTGACCTTTTTGACCTTTTTGACCAGTTCCACCAGTTGAGCCAGTATTACCATTTTGTCCCTTTTGTCCTTTTTGGCCTGTAGCGCCACCAGAACCTGTTGACCCAGTTTGACCTTTTTGCCCCTTCTGGCCTGTAGCACCTGTATTTCCTGTGCTTCCTTTAGAGCCAGTACTACCAGTATTTCCTGTTTGGCCTTTCTGACCCTTCTGTCCCGTGCCTTCTGTAGAGCCTGTTGAGCCTGTAGAGCCTGTTGCACCCACTTCACCCTTTTGGCCTTTAGAACCTGTACCGCCTGTATTCCCGACTTCACCCTTTTGCCCCTTAGAACCATTAGAGCCATTAGAACCAGCCGAGCCAGTTGCACCAATTTCGCCTTTTTGCCCCTTGCTACCAGTAGAACCAGTATTGCCTACCTCGCCTTTTTGGCCTTTAGAACCTGTAGCGCCAACTCCACCAGTGCTTCCTGTTGCCCCAGTATTCCCAGTAAGCCCTTGTATGCCCTGATTACCCTGTATTCCTTGTTCGCCCTTCTGGCCTTTAGAACCGCCAGCCCCTGTGCTTCCTGTAGCTCCTACTTCACCCTTTTGACCTTTTGCTCCAGTAGAGCCTGTGTTTCCTGTAACCCCTACTTCGCCTTTTTGCCCTTTTGCACCTGTCGAGCCAGTATTACCTGTAACACCAACCTCTCCTTTTTGACCTTTTGACGCAGTAGCCCCAGTGTCGCCTGTGACACCCACTTCGCCCTTTTGACCCTTTCGT
>JAAHTG010002359.1_pt1 | contig 10871 bp, 10 predicted proteins | sample 6116081 | NCBI WGS metagenome assembly JAAHTG01 (sample SAMN13939989, study PRJNA603662) | sponge metagenome | isolation source: marine sponge | host: Mycale hentscheli | place: New Zealand | collected 2005
CCGGCTGCAGATAAAAACTTTTGTACACCTGCGTAATATTGCTGATTATTTTCTGTAATTAAGCCCATGTATTATTAAGATTTTGCGTTTTGTTCTTCTTGTTGAATTTGCTGAGATGCTACTTGTATTATAGTAGGGTCTTTTATTACTACACCGGCGTATAAAAGCACTCTGGTTATAACGTTAGTTTGCTCAGATAAGTTTAGCTCAAAGTCTACAGAATTGCTTTCATCATATTCGTAGTAACCATTTGTTGATGTAAAGTTCCAAACAACATTTTTTGGTTTTCTAAGGAAAGACGCTTTAACTCCATTGGTTACGCTTGAAGGACTTATAAAAAGTGAATTACTTTCGTATAAGTAAACAGGATAATTCTTTGAGGGTGCTGTTAGTTTTGATTTATTTATATTGTAGTAATCGATTCTTTGTAACCTTTCTATTTCGTTTGGGTAATTGGCGCCTGGTTTTTGGTAAGTAATAGTGCCTAATCTATAAAAAGAAAATTCATTTGAAGTAGGGTAATCATTATATACAACTGTATTTCCTGTTGTATCATCTGTGGTTGGTAGGCTAAATTTACCATTACTAAAAGCACAATCGCCTATACATTTAAATGTGGATATGTTATCATCTATATCAATCTGTCTATTACTATAGTCAAAATCAGCTTGAGGTACCCTTAATTGTTGGTTTAAGTCTTCAAAGTATCTTTCAAATATATCTAATTGAACCTGAGTAGATGTTTTGTTAAACTCATCAGGGGTTATATACCCGCGTTGCTCTTGATTAAGTATTAGTAAAACAGTTTTGTATACACTATCTACATTTATAGCCATTATTTATTTTTTTATTATAATACCAGCCAGCCACGTTGAGTAGCCAGCTAATATTAATATTACATGTTATTCTAAGTTTTTCTCTACTGACCTATAAACTTCTACACCTTCGTCGGTTTTAAAGTAAGCTGCCATTGCAGAGTAAGGGTTTTCGTCAAAAGGTACAGTCATTAATTTTCTACCGTTTGATCCCCAGGTAAATGTTCTTTGATCTTGTGACAATTTTATAATACCCATTTCAGAAGCTTTTACAGCTATATTTCTTAATTGAACATTATCATCATTTGCTAGCTCCATAAATAAATCTGGATTCCTTTTGGCAAATAACATTAAATCTCTTTTTAATTCTTTAGTTGTCATGTTTGAAACCTTAGATCCTAGTTCGACACGAAGTATTGCTTCAGCGTCATCAACATCCATTGTTCTAGCTGCAATCATTGCATCTACTTGAACATTTAAATCTTCTAATTCATCTTCTGCTATAGCTACTGGATTATGTTCATAATACTTTTTGTTTAGTAGCGGATGATATAAAGATAGTAATTTTTGTAAATTTTGTTGTTCTTTTTTAACAAACAAAGCACCGTCTTTAAACATTATGTGTCCTAATGTTGATTGTCCTTTTTGCTCGTCTGCGAAAGGAGAGTTTTGATTTGTTGCGTATCTAAGCTCTCTTTGTAACCCTTGTTCTTTATCAAAATACAATAAAGGGTTTTTCCTGCTGTGCCTACCTGCTATAGTATATGTCAAAGGTGATTGACCTTTTACTAAATACATTCTGTCTTTTATTTCCCAGCTTGGTTTAATTGGTTCTTGTTTATTTGGAGCAGTCATTACTACTTCTTGCTCTTGTACTATTTCTTTTTTTGCTACAGGCTTTTTAGCTGTAGTCTTGTTTGCATTTGCTGCCATAATATAATATAATAAAATTTTTAATAAGAGTAATAATTACCCCTGTCAGTTCAACAAGGGTAACTACTACATTAATTTAATCGGTACTAGTCTGTGAATAACACAAAGTTGTTAGCCGCTTGAGTCACTAAACATCTTTCAGATAAGAAGTGAACCTCCATTGCATCTAAATCAGAAGTAGCTGCGCCACCTACAGATCCAGTGATCCAGTTTTTCATTCTTCTATCATCAGCTTGAGAAGCTCTATATCTTACGTGTAAGAAAGGTCTTCTGATGTTAGTTCCTAATATTTGATCGTAAACTGTAGAAGTTCCAGCAGGTACTAATACACCGTCGATAGCGCTTATTCCTGCACCTCCACGAGTAGAAGCATCGTTTAAGTATTTCCAGTCAGTTTTGTAGAAGTCGTAAGAACCTCTTCTGAATCCAGAGAAACCTAAATTTAATGCCATTTCTTCAGAGTTTTCAAATACACCGTAAGAACTACCACCTTGGTAAACAGAACCTGCGCCACCCGGAGCACCAACAGCTGCTAACATATCATCAAAGTCTAGAGAAGTTTCTCTATTTAAGAATAACATGTTTTCTTCAATTGATCCCTGAGTATCTAAGTTTTTAAGAATTGCATCAAAATCAGCTAATCCATCAGCAGCAGTAAATCCGTCTAATACATTTCCACGCTCTTTAATAGCAGCGAAAAGACCTTCAGTACCTTTAACACTAGTTCCTAAAGTAGAAGTACTTGATTTTAATTCACCTTCTACCATAGCCATTTCTAGGTAATCTTCAAAACGTAATCTTGTTTCAGATTCAGCTTTTAAATACCATAAGAAACCACCTTGACCAGACTCAGTAGCTACTTCAACCCATCCAATCTGAGCAGTGTCAGATCCATTGATTGCATACTTGTCTTTAATGATAATAGGAGAGTTAGAGAATTGAGTGAAAGAAGGCTCAACAGAAATTCTGTTTGAATCTCCTGTTCCTTTCGCATACTCAGACCCATACACAAATATCTTAAGTGCTGGAGCACCAGTTACAAAATCAATATCTCCAGCAACTGTAACTCCTAAGTCAGCTTGAGCATATGGCTTTACTTCTAATATACCTGCACCTAATCCACTACCAGCAGTAGCTCCTGATGCTGTAACGTAACACTTTAGTTCAGTTCCAGTAGCTGTGTTAGTCACTACAATTGTTGAACCTGGTGATACCACATTTTCAATACCTGCCGCTACAGGAATGCTTAAGGTAGCATCGGTTGGGGCAGTTACACCTTCGTAAGAAATGTGTAATCTATTTTGTTCAGACCAAATTATTTGATCAGAGCTCATAGGCATTTCAGCTCCTACCATTCTTAAGAAACCGCTTAAGGTTCTATTTCCATAACGCTCTACTTCAGCTTCATAGATTTCTGGTAAGTATTGTTGTGCAAAGTTATTTACTGGATCACCTCCCGCGGCGTCTCCTGTAAAGTTTAAATAATTACCTTCTAGTAATTGTTTTTTCGGTGTTGGAACTAAGCTTCCAAGTTGAGGGGTTAATGTTCCCGCCATAATTTTAAATTTTTTTAGTTAAATTTTCTTGTTTTTATTCTAATTTTAGAAGAATCAGGACCGCTTATTGACTTAATTTTTATTCCATTTACAAACTCACCTGAGCTAGTTTGCCTTGGCTCTGTGCTAGGATTTTTAGAACTACTAACTATTTCTTTAGTAGCATCCGTTCTTCCTTGTTCGTAAAAATGATTAATAATCTTATCAGCATTTGAAGCAATGTAAATAGCCTTGTGATAACCTTTTGTGTCTTTTATATTACCGCTATCGTCAAGAAACTTTCCTACGAAATTGTTAATACTTGATTGGTTCTCTGCAACTTTATTGGGATCCTGTAAACCATATCTAAACTTCTTTTTACCTACATTGAAGTCAAAACCTTTGAATTCATTAGTAAAGTAATCATTTGTTTTTGATTTAAAGTCCGAATGCTGTTGCTCAGCTATCTTCTGATCTTCTTGGTATCGGTTGAAAAACTCTGTTGCTTTTTGTTGTTCCTGAGTAACGCCGGGTCTCAACTTGATTTCGTCGTAATATTTACTCTTGGTGTTTTCCAAAAAGCTTTTAGCTTTTCCAACTTCTTCTTTAAACGCAATTTTCTTTTTGCGTATATCTCTTTCCTCGTCTAGGTCTTCGTCATAATCGTAGTCTTCTAATAGTAGGCTAACGTCATCTGATTCTAAATAAGGTTTTGTTTGTTTGTAATATTCTTTTAATAATGTTTTATCATCAACACTTGAGTAGTCTGCGTTTAATCTAACATAGTCTTCTACTGATCCACCTGTTTCTTCCATAAAAGTAACAAGCTTATCTATGTTTTCTGGTAACACTCTTTGATCGGCTACTTGTTGAACTTGTTGTTCGATAACTTTTTTAGGCTCTTGATCAGGTTCTTCATCTATAATTTCTATAATACCATCTTGTGCGTTATCGTCTGGCATATCGTTAACAACCACTACAGGATCTTCAGCTGTATCCTCCTTAACCTCTGGTATTACTACTTTAGCAGCTTCTTCAGCTACTGGTTCTTTCACTTCGTCTATATTAACCTTTATAGGTTCGTTAGATTGGTCGCCTAACTTTTTAGGGCTTGTTTTCTTGGATTTAATTTTAAAATCCCCTTCTTGTTTTACTTCTGACATAATATAATATAATTAAATAATTGTTTATTAGCTAGGGCCGAACTCTTCTATTCCGAATCCACCTAACACATCGTTTCCTGATGATTCAAAGTTTTTAGGTAATCCCTCTGTTTGCCTTTGTTGTATCAACTCAGACTGTTGGGATCCCTGCATTTTTATTCTTTTATCTTTTCTATCTTCAATTTCTTTTTCTTTATTCCCTTCTGCATTTGCTCTTACCTGAGCTAGTTGCATATTGAAATTAAATTCTTCAGCCATTAACTCTCTTTTTATTTGAGCTTCAGTTTGCATTCTTTGTATTTCAAACTGCGACTTAGCTTGCTCTATACTTACTTTTTCCTGAGTAAGCGCTTGTTGTTTTTGCACCTCAGCCATTGCAGCTTTTTCAGATGCTTCAGCATTTGCTTGCGCTTGTGCTTGAATGTTAGCTTGTTGTTGTTCTTGTTCTCTTTTTATTTTTTGAGTTTGTCTAAGCTTTAAGAATTGATTAGCTAGCTTTATATTTTTAATTTGCCTAATATCAATTGCATCAGATAAAGCGATTGCTTGTGTTTGTAGAGCTATTTGTATGTTTTGTTCTAACAAAGCTTTCTCTTCGTCCTCTGGTTCTAATTCTAAGTAAATACCAAAATCGTGCAATTGCAAATTCATCAACTCCTCAAGAGTTTTTGTATTGAATGTGCTTATAGCGTTTGTTAAAGCATTTTCTGTTAAAGGATTTTCAATAACATCAGCCACCTTCAAGCTTATATTTTCGCAAGTTCTGATTGTTAAGTATAACAAAGAATCTAATACATGCTTAGTTGCAATGTTGGAAGCGTTAGCCGCCATTTTTTGTAACCCTACTAAAGAATCTTTATTAGGAGCGCTGCCGTCTCTTGCTTCATTTAATCCGGTTACATCTCTTATCATTTGTAGATAATACTGATATGTACCTATTAAACTTTGTATTTTTGCTTGACCACTTGAAGATGATAATTCTTGTACAGGCACTTTACCTCTATTTAATTCGCCATCTTGGGTAAGTGATCTACCTACAACAGAACCAGTTTGAAAGTACATGTTCAATGCTTCTGCTGGATTGTATGTTGTACCGTTACCTAAATCAACTTCCGCCAACCCATCCATATCTAAGAATACACCGTCTGGTACTATTCTGGACATTACTTGTTGTAATTTAAGATGCGTTATTTGGATCATATCAGCAAAGCTAGTAATTTTACTAACTATAGACTCAATTCGTCCTTTATACATTCTTGGAGCGGATATACAATAGTTCATAGCGACTTTTGTTGTATCAGCTGTTGGTCTAGTCATATTCTCCGCTAATCTCCAGTCTAACATTATATTAGTACCTAATACTTTTGCTCCAGTATATAAAACTTCTATAGTTCTAGATATTCTTTCAAAGTTATCGTTAGCCGGTGGGTTGAATGTATCAGGCTTTTCTAACGTCTTTTCTAGCCCCTGATCTGTTTTCTTTATTTTAAATACTTGATCTGAGTATGTTTTGTATTCAAAGTATAAAACTTGTATGGTGTTAGCATCATAGTTACCCCAGTTAGTTACATACTGAGAATTACCAGGCATATCTTGTATTTTTTCTAATTCAGCTGGTAATAGTAATGGAAATTGTTTTTTAAGTTCAGCTAATGATATGGACTTTACTTCGCCTACATAGTATATATCCTCAAAGTTTGGATCCTCTGTATACGAATAGATCATATTAGCAGGATCAACATAGTCAGTAACTATACCTTCTGCTTTGTTAAATGATGTTTTAACAGCTCCAATGCCAATAGTTGTTAAATCGTGAGCTAACCGTTTTTTTATTTCATTATACTTGTTAAAATCTAATACGTTGTTTATAACTTCCTCTTCTGCAACTTCAACATTTTGTTTATATGTCATTTGCATGTGCACATCAAGTTCCTCTCTGCTCTCAGGTAAAGAAGTTAAGTCACCTGTTAAAGATAAGTCTAGCCCAACATTTTCTTTAATATTTACTAAAGCTTTTTTAGTAAGCATATCGCGTTCAATTGCAGCCGCATAATCTGTTCTGTTTTTTACCGAAAAAGGATCCTGAGCAAAAGCATTTATATCATACGATTTATTTGACATTCCATTTACAACAATATCAACAAATTTTGATATAACCGGAATGGGTTTCCAATCTAAATTAAGATAAGATAAATCACCGTTTATAGATAATTCATCTTTATACTTTTGTATTGATTGCTCTCCTCTTGCGTATAATCTTAATGAGTGAAAGCTATTCCAATTGTTTAAGTATCTATTACCATTACCTCTTCCTTGATTGAACCATTCTTGTTCAATAGCTCTAGAGACTTGTAAGCCGTAATCGTAACTAGCTTTTACTTCGTCGCTAACAACCTGGTTAGGGAAAGAACTATCGGTATTTGTTTGTATTTTCATTTATCTTAATATTTTAGACGTAGAACCTCTATTGTCATATCTTTTAATTCCTAAATCGTAAACCTTTTTTTGCACTGGACTAACCGGTGAATATAGGTTTTTGTTACAAGCCATTATCGCTAAACCTGAACTTATAGAAGCATCATGCTTTGTTCTGTTGTTTATATTAAACTTACCCCAGTCTTCTAATGTTCTTTGAAAGTACATATCTCCATAACCGGCCTCTGTTCGTCCAACACAAGTTTCTATATATGATTCTATAGCTGCAGCGTGTGCTTGCTTTATATCTTCACTAGAGTTTGGTATACCACCTATTTCTCTTTCAGTTACAGATAATTTGTTTAATCTTTTATCAGGTCTGTTCATTGAGAAGCCTCTATAGCCTCTTCTTTTAAAATGATACAGTAATCTAGGTTTATTGTTTTCCGCAAGTATTGGCATACCATAAAATATGCAAGCCATTAATACGTCTTCAAAAAATATCTCAGCAGTTTGCGGTCTAGCTATATATTCTAAAAAGAATCTGTTAGGCGGAACATCCTCCATACTAAACTTAGTTAAACCGTGCAAGGCTCCATTAGAACCTCTTTTGTCAACTGTACCTGATATATCGTAACTGTCACACCCAAAAGCGCCGCAGTGTTCGTTACCTGGATATTTTGTATTACCTTTTGTTATAACTCTGTTTTGCATTTGTACAGGTGGTACCCAACTAATGTTGAACCTACCGTTTTTATTTGGTACAAATATTACCTTAGTATCTTTAACACCGTTTTCCCACATAAAACTTCCGGTGGTTATTATCGATGTATTCCTAAGGTCTTCGTTATAATCTATTTGTTCGTATATCTTTGTTAAGTTAAACAGAGATTGTTTTGCTTCATCTCTAAAAGCGTGTTGCTCTGTTCTTGGAAACTGACGATAGTATTCGTTTAAACCATCTTGATCTCCTTTTAATCCTTCAACTTCATTAGTCCAGTATTCAATTACACCTTGCTTTATAGGTGATCCGTCAGGTCCTTCAGCTGGTTTTTTTGGCGTTTCAAATACAGGAAATCCATAAGAATCAATGTAGCCTTCGTAGTTCCATTCCATAGGAATGAACAAGCTATAGAGTCCCGAACGAGTCTGTCCATTTGCATTTCTTTTTGTTGCGTCGGAGTCATAGTATAGTTTTTTAAAGTTCTCACCGCCTTTATCTAAAGCGTTTGATGTACTACCCATCATACACTTACCTATAATTTTTGAACCTAATCTCAAACAAGTTTTTGTAACCCTCCAGTTATTTAATATGTTTGTAGGTCTTTCCCATTTACCACTTTCATCGTGGACTAATAGTTTTAATTTTTCACCGTCGTACGAGTTATCCCCGGTATTTTTCCAATCGATCGTGGTGTCGAGACCGGTGATCTCCTGTAGTTTTTCGTTTGTATCAAGTTTTTTTCTGGTAAACTTTGACGCGGGTACTCTGTACGCGAGTTCTGTCTTCGGCCTGTCCATACCGTCTTGGATTGGTTTGAAGAAGAAGGGGTAATTAACCGAAATGGGGACGACCTTATCAGTAAACATCTTTTTGGCGTCTGGTCCTGACTTTGATAAAATGCCAAATCTTGAATCTGTGGATATTGTTGCCTGATTAACCGTCTCGCCTGATGCCATGAAAGAGAAACCTGACCGTCTGTTCTTAAGATAACACATTCCGTAACACCGTACATCTGCTTTACAAGCCTCCCAGAAAATAAAGAATAATCTGTTTGATTCCCTAAAGTCTGCTGCCCCAACATCAATTTTGGACCACTGCAAGTACATGTAGTGAGTACCAGTAATATAAGAAGGCTTGTCTTTATTAAAAAACCAAAAACCTTCTTCACGCCTTTTAAATTCTGTATCAATATAGTCATACCACTTTTCTTTAAATTGTGAAGGGTATTCGTCCCAATCAAATACCGATTTTATCTTTGAAAGCTCTTTTGGGTATTCCTTGTGTTTCCACTTGTCTCCTTCAAATTTAATAACATCATCTTCTTTTGGCAATGCTATTTTTACTCCCTGTATTTCGTAAACCTCTCCTATCTGTCCGGTTCTACTGATCACAACCACGTCGTACTCTTCGTTATAGCCGTACTCCCATTTCTTATACCTGTTTAACCTTTTTAATATCTTAGGTTTAATATAGTCTTTTAATACTGCTACTAAGGTTTGTTCGTACATTATCTAGATCTTCCTTCTGCAAAACCTCTAAAAGCTTTTTCTTCTTTAGCTTCTTTTGGGTTTTCATTTAATCTTTCATCCTCCTCTTCTATTCTAGCAAGTATTTCAAAAGCATCGAATATAGCTAATTTTTTAGTTGCGGCAGCATTTTTAAGTCTGTCAGCTGATAAATCATCTTCTGAGTCAACGATCTTTTCTTCTGCCACTTTAATTAACTCCTTAACTGCTTTTTGCCCAGCTAGGATTATATTCTTCTTGGTTTCTTTTGTGTTCATACTTTATAACAATATCATTAGATTTCATACAATAAACTCTCTGATCATCTATTATAAAGTCCCATTCGCTTCCAGGCGTAAAGCCCACTGTGTCTCCTGGGTTAATATTAAGCGCTTTTAAAGAACTATTACCTATTTTTAATATACCAATAAGGTCTTGCTCTTTTTGTGATCTTAAAGTGTCTTTGTTTTTTAAAGGCATTACAAAGCATCTGTCTCCAAATGATTTCCAATCCCCTGTATTTTTATACAAATATATTTGATCTGCTGAACAAAAGTGTAAGTCATCTTTAAAATGAGATCTACTTCTTTTCTTATTACCTCGGATATCATAAAAAACTCTAAATACATTATGATGTATTATTATGATATCACCTTTTTTTATACTTGTTTTAAAAGCTTTTGGTGTTTCAACCACTATAGCTAAATTGTTTACAGACTTAAAGTCTTCAATTTTAGTGTTTAGTATTAATGTAACGTCGCCTAGCTTTACCTTGTTATCGTATCTATCGCCAATAGGTTTGACGATAAAATCGTATAGACTTCTCATTTAATATTCTAAATCATACTCAACGGATATTGCCATGTTAGAATTAAACTTCTTCCATGGCATTACCTCATTTCCTTTCTTTATGTAAATACTGTAAGAATTAGATTGTGCGTCGTGCAATATGCAATCTATAGTATGTCCACCATAAACGCCTTGCCCTACTGAATAGTGCATAGCGTCATTCTTATAGTCAGAACCTATACTTATTTTTCTTACAACAGAACTCATTATTCCGCTATCTCAAGAGTTTTTGTTTCTTCTTCTTGCTTAGCCTCCTCATAAGTACCATCAGCTAAGTTTACAGTGATGTCACCATACTCTTCTCTGATTTCAGCTTTGATACCATCTAATTCTTTTGCAGTTTCAAAATGTGCTGCTAGGTATTCTGCTTTTTTTGCCTCTAAAAATCCTACTTCCGTAAGTATAGAGTTCATTTTTCCTGTTGCGTCTTTAATAGACTTTAATTGTTCATCTGTTAATTTTCCCATTTTATTTAATTTAATTGGTTACTGTTATTACTATTATTACTTGTTTTTAATCTTTTTACTTTTTAAATAAAGGCCCTAGCTTATCTACTATTTTTTCACCACTTCTACCTATTACATAACCCCCAATACCTATTTCTAGTAATTGCCAAAACTCAGGCTCTAAAACAGGTGTTATAAGTCTTGTAGACAGCTGCGATATGAATTTAGTATATATAATGATAAAACCAAATGAAAGCATAAGTATTGGTCTCCAACTTCTTTGCAGCCAATTACCTTTAGCCTCCGCTACAATTATTTCTGTTTGCATTTTTTGCAACTCTAATTGAGCATCTTGCAGTACTTTAAATATTTCATTTCTAGCATTGAGTCTTTCTTCTTCACTGGTGAATAGGTTGTCAACCACATCTCCAACTTGTTTGAAAACTTTAGTACTGAAAAAATCTAATATTTTTTTCATTATTTTTT
>JAAHTG010002360.1_pt1 | contig 10868 bp, 24 predicted proteins | sample 6116081 | NCBI WGS metagenome assembly JAAHTG01 (sample SAMN13939989, study PRJNA603662) | sponge metagenome | isolation source: marine sponge | host: Mycale hentscheli | place: New Zealand | collected 2005
ATTCCCACTCACCAAAACCTACATTGTCTTTTACTATAAATTCATCTTTTTGTTCTTGTGTCCAACCTTCTGCTATATCTATCCATACTTCTTTTAGTCCTGCTTCCTTACTTGCTTTAAGTCTCATATTACCACCTAATACCATCATATCTTCATCAACTACTATTGGTCTTTTTTCTAACATTTCAGGAAATTCCTGTATAGACTTGACTAATTTTTTAAATTTATCATTTTTAATTATTCTAGGATTTTTAGGGTTTCCTTTTATTTTGTATATCTTAACTTGTTGTCTCATAGTATATAATAGAAATTTTTGTTATTTATTTAATAGTCTTTCTTTTGCTCTTGACCATAGCTTATCTCGTTTCTTACTTAATGTAGGTTCAGTACGCACTATTGAAGGTAATCCTTCCTCAGGTTTACTCTCCATCCATAAACCACATTCACATCTTGCTTCTATTGTTTTCCAACCACCATCTCTGTATCTAATAGTTTGCTTTCCTATTTCTTGGGTATTACCACATTTGCAACTATAAAGTGTCATTGTAGTTTATCTAGTTCAAAGTGTAAATGGTTTATAGCTTTTCTTATATCTTGTATGCCACCATCACTATGTTTGTTCTTAGCTCGTAATAAATAACTTACAGCAGTTGCCATATTGTAGCTTAAATCAAAGTCTTCTACTACTCTACGTGCTTCATATCCAAAAACCTTACCAACGTAATAGTCAGGTATTCCTAGTTCTTCTTTGCTCATTAACATTTTAGGATTGATTCCTTCTTTCTTTGTCATTTTCTAGTATTTTAATTAGTCCGTCTTGTGTGTGTAAAGGTTTAGCATCAGTAAACTTTCTATATTCTTCAGGAGAGTATATAAGCTTTACTTCTTTTACTAAGTCTTCATTGTATTTCACTACCCATCTACTTGAATAGTGCATCTTATTTCTTTTTAGGTGTGCTAGGTAACTCATATATTAATTTTTAGGATGGCCATATTACAATCATTGGCTGTATTTTTTATATAGTTTTTTAATACCATCAAAACAAGTTGATATACAAGAACCACAATTAGTTCCTGTTTTATAATTTGTATTGTAAATAGTATTATAAGTTTCTATCATTTTCTTTTTAGCTTGTACGTTCTTTGCTCTGCCTGTCTTTAAATCTTCCCACATATTTAATATAGCATCTATTATCTCTTGTGGTAAGTCATCAGGTGCTTTCATAACCTCAACTGTCTGCTCCCAATACTTTTGTGGACAACTCTGATTAGCAATTCGTGCCTTGATTTTCATAAAGCACATACATATTTTGCAGCTTCCTGTTGGCTTGTAATAATAAGCACAACCTTTACAAATTTCTATTCTATCTTCATATACTTCATTTTCAACAAAAAATCTATTCATCTAATTCTTTTTTTAGTATATCCCTTACTTTATCTATTGTAGTAAATAAGCTATTCCTACTTATCTTAGTCTTTGTAGCTAATGAGTCCAATGTATTACCTTCATAATAGTATAACTTAAATAATTCTCTATCGTACCAATTCAACTTATCTAATTCTTTATCTACCTGTTCTAGTTTTGTCCAAATAAATGTTTCTTCAGGGTTCGGTATGTTTGATAACCCCCTATAATGAATACTATTATTTTCATAATTAAAATTATTGCTAGACAAAGAAACATTGTTATTAAAGCTATCAATATGTGTATAATACTTTTCATACTTATAATAAAAATTACTTCTCTTACTTGTTAATGCTCTCCTTAGTGCTACTGCTCCATATCTTGTTAATCCCTCAACACCATCTTTATCGTAAATAGACTTTAATGTTGTAGGGTTCATTTGCATAAAATACAGCATTAACTCCTGTACTGCTTCGTTTATCTTGTTTTCATCTTTTGTTAATCCATAAGACATAGTCCTGAACTTATCTGTTAGTTTAGCTATTTCAAGATATATCTTATTCATTTGTAGTTTCTAATAAACTTAATCTGTCTACTGTTTCCTGAAGCATTTCCTCAAGAACTACCTTATATGCTCTAATTACTGCTCTGTTACGTTGTGTTTCTACACCTGCAAAAAACCCATTTGTTGCTACTGATAAATTAATTGGTATTACCATCAACCAATCATAAAAATTGTTTTCTTTAACTCCTTCTCCATAACCATTATGATATTCAAATATAACTTTTAATACATCTAGATAATTATTATATTTAGTTTTACTACTTACATCTTTTGTAAACTCCTTACACATTGTTAAATAAACTTCTAATGTTGCTTTATGTTCTTGACTTGAAAAGATTGGTTCTACCATTTCCCAAATGTATGAAAATTTTTATTCTATTCCTTTTTCTTTTTTTAAGTTATTAACAGCTGATTTGTAATAAGTTATGTTTTCATCATAATCAGCTCTAGTAAATTTAGTTATTTGTCTTGCTTTAAATTCTAATTCTTTTGCAGTACCTTCTCCATACTTTGAGTCTAATGCTATTGAGAATTTATATTGTTCTCCTTGTTTAAACATATTACAACCTACACATTGTGGCTGACAGTTTTGTTCATTAAATCTTGTAGCTAAATGACTTCTACTTTGAAAATGACCGTTTTGCATACCTTGCTTATAATTTTTAATACATCCACAAGTAATACATTGTACCATACCTTCTGATGTAGCATCTCTAAGTCTAATGTAAAGACTAAACCACTTATCAAGTTCTTTCTTTAATTTGCTTATCGATTTTAACCCCATAAGACTTCCTGTATTAATTGAGCAGGTGGTGCTACATATATATATTTAGCTATTGTAGTATTCCTACCGAATCTAGTTTTTTTAACTAATGGCATACTACTTATATCATATCCCTCTTTCCTATGATTGAATATAATAGCTGAAAGTCTAGTTGCTCCATATTCTTTAATAGCTTCATAACTCGTTATACTTCCATATTGTTTTAAGTGCCATAGAATAGCATCTGATTGACTTTTCACTTCTCCTGATGTAATTTTAATTGTTTTCATAATAACTTTTTATTATCTGCATATTCACAAGCATCATTGTATAAATTAGGATTTAATTCTTTTATATAATCTACAAAATCATCATACCATTCTAATTTTTCTACATTAGATTTATTAATATGTAAAGCCATATCTAATTGTGGTATGTTTTTTCTTAACATTTCTATATATTCATTATTCATTTCTTCTGTCATTTTAAAAGTTTTAGTGGTTCTTGAAAATATAATACATTTTTAGGATTTTTACCTAAAGTTTTTACTTCATAATAAGCATTATCTATAACTTTTTTATGAGCATAAACCCAACGATAAAAAGTTCTAATATTTAAAAATGGTTCGTCTTTACCAAATCTAACACCAAGATGAAAAGCATCTATAACTTGATTCCAAGTCATATTTCCAAATCTTTTCTCTTGTATTAAGTCTTGTGCAAATATCTTACTAAGACTTGCTAAGGTGTCTGCTTGTGTTCTGTGTCCTATTTCTACTGATGTCTTTGCTACTAAGTCTAGGACTTTCTCAGTTAGCTCTTGTAGGTTCTCTTGTTTTAGTGGTTTCATCTTAAATTATTTAATATCATTTCATAAAATTCTTCTTCATTGTTTTCTGTCCATTCTTGTATCTGTTCTTCAGTCATTTCATTACCATTTTCATCTTCTGCATAACTTATAAAAGCATCACAAAAGTCAGGATAATCCCAAGATTTAATATCTTCTAATTCATAATCTGTTAATTTCATATTAAGTTTTTTGCTTTTTGCCATTCATTAATTTGAGCATCTAATTTAGAAGTTCCCTTTGGCTTAGGTTTATCCCATTTCTTTTGATTTGTTACCCACGTCTTTAATCTTAATCCTGTCTTCCAAGTTTTGTTTAATTCGAATTTCATTTTTGTATTTGATTTATTTGGTTCAGTCCAATAATCTATAAAGGCATTTAATATACTTTCTTCATAATCAAAAGTTAAAACCTCAAAAACAAAATCATTCTTCCTATTAGATATATTATTATTTATTATTATTTCTTTATTCTTATTAATAGTTGTTAAATTTTTATCGGACAAGTTGTTTAAAATTTGAAGGACTTGATATTCATTTATTTTAAAGTATTGTTTTGCAGGTATACCTTTACGCTTAGTTTCTATTATTTCATACTTTTTAAGCGTTTTAAGACACTTTCTTTGATTATATGGGTTTAGTGTAGTGTCAGCTTCTATATTAGCTTCAGTATTAAAAAACCAACCATCAGTCATTCCTTTTGAAATAAAGTATTCTTCCTTGCTAATTAAATCTGCTAACATTATAGCTTCCTTCAAACCTATCTTCCTAGCCAATTCTTTATTCAATACTAAAAATGCAGTACTGCTTAACAAGTTTTTCATATAATATCAATTTTAAAATGATAGTTTCTCATTGCTAACTTAATATTTTCTATTTGATTAGAAAAATCTAAGTAAGAAGTATGAATAGTACATTTAGCTCTACCACTTTCTACCATTAATTTAACATCAGAATCTTTAGATTCCATCACTTTATTTTGCAGTAGGTGATTTCTCATCTGTCTATTATTAATAAATATATCTTTCTGTCCATCAATATCTTTGTACTCCTTATAAACTTTTGTAAAAGTGTTTCTATATATTTTACAATGCTTAAAGTTCTTATCGTGAGTCCTTTCATAATGATATGTAGCTGTTCTATCTCTATTTAATACTTTAGCAATTACATTCCTGTCTATATTTTCTTCAATCAATCCAATATAACCTGCTACTGAACGAGCAGTTTGCAATTCTCTTTCTCTATTTTTTAAAGATAAACAGCCACTAGGCAACCCTACTACTCTAGTAGTAAGGTCGCATATAGCTTTAAAGTTTAATTCTTCAGTCATCTTAAAAAGGTAAATCTGAATCTCCATTTAACATAGTATCTTTATTATCTAATAAATTTACATTAGTGTCATTACTCTGTTGTACGAAATGGTAACCATCTATATTATGATAATATTTGCCATTATATTCTCTTGAATAAACATTACAAAGAATAGTTACTGTCGTACCTTCTTCTAATTTATTCATTCGTTCAACTTTATCACCAAATGCACTTACTGCTACTAAGTTATTAAATTCATTACCTGTATCAATAACAACTGTTTTCTTTTGCCATTCTTTTCCTGACTTACTTGTTCCTGTTTCTATGTTTAGAAACTTAACTAATTTTCCTTTTACTTCCATTTTTTTTTATTTATTTAATTATTACTTTTTTTAAAATCCTCTGCTTCATCTTCTCCAAATACTCCAAGTTCGTAGAAACCTGTAAGTTTTAGTACAGCTCTTGACATTGCTCGTTTCTCTGCCATTTCCATTACGTACCAAGTATTTGTATTACCATCTTTAAATCCTGCACCTTTAAGTGCTGAACCAAAAGTCTGTATTGCAGTACCTTCTTTTCTTGCGTTTGCTTTAACTACACAAAAGTCTTTTTCGCAATTAATAACATCATAGTCAATATGTATGCTTTCAAGTGCTTGTATCTTATCAATACCACTTCTTGTAATAATAATGTAGTGCTGATGCTTAAAGACATCATCTTTAGTTAAATTGTACTTAATGTACTTTTCCTTCAAAATCTCTGTTTTCATTTTTCGTTTATGTATTTAGTTAATTGTTGTTTTATATATTCTAATTGTTCTGAATCTATCCATTCTAGGAAGTTATAAGAGTCAAAACAAATTTGAAAGTCATTACCATATTCATCTGTTCCTCTTAAATAAACTTCATTTTCGTGTGCTTGGAATGTATTAATATCATTCATTCTTTTATGTATTAGTTCTGACATTATCTTAAATTTATAATTAATACTTTGCTATTTCGTTCTAAATATAATTGATTTAGTTCCTTTAGCTTTTTATTTACCCTAACATTATAATCTGCATTGTAATGAAATGAACCAACAGGGTCTGCACATAGGTCATAAGCTTCATCTAAATTTAAACCTGTATTTTCTATATAATCATCTAGTGCTTTATCTATTTGTTCTTCTGTACCATACACCCTAATCTTAGTACTAACCTGTTTTATATCATTACTAAAAGATTGAGTTAAACTATCCCAATTAACTTCAGTATTGAATTTACCATTGTCATAGAAATGGAAGTCTGTTGCCATTAATTCCATTGTAGTACGATTTTAGTTATTAATATAATTAAAGTTACAGCAGTTACACCAACTACAATATCTGATATAAAGTTATATCTTTTTGCTTCTTCATACTTTATTGAGCTGATTGCATAATCAGACATTAGGTTCTTATTGAAAAATCTTTTTATTTCTTCTGAATTAAAGATATGTTCTTGTCTTGTTGTACGATTGATTACTCTAAATTTTGTCATCTTAGTTTTAGTTTTAATTATTAAAATTGTTGTATTATAAAGGCATCGTTGCCTAATTCTATTACTTGTGTATTATCCATTATTGAATCAATGTCAGGATAGTCCTCATGGTCATATTCTAAATGAAATTCTGCAATGTTTTCATATTCTGAATATTCACAACATAAAGCGATAGGGTCAAACTCAACGCTTTCCCCTGTACTTTCTTCGTATTCCTCTAGGTAATCAAATAACCCTTGTAAACCTACTCTGCTAAAGTTATTTGGTCTGTTCTGTTCAAACCATCTGCTGAACTCGTAAAAATTAATATTTTTTTTCATCTTAGTTTTAGTTTTAATTAATAATTTGATATGACAAAGATAAAACTTTTTTTTGAATTAACAAAGTTTTAAACTAACTTTTTAACAAAAATAGTCATTTATATCTAGTAAATTAATATAAAAAAACATTAAAATTATAAGGGCATTAACAGATTTAGAGGTGTTTTTCCGTTATTTAAGACTATTGCACAACCAACTGCAGGACGTTTTCCATACTTTGCATAAGCCATTGCGTATGCTTTGTGATTAATTCCACAGCCAACCTGAGTTCCAAAGACTCTGAACTTTTTACCAACATAATGTTCTGTATAACATTGTGTATGTAAATGACCTTGAACAGTATTCATCATATCAGCACGACATTTAGTCCTAGCCGTACCACCTTCTCCGTGTATATATTGAACTCCATCTACTTCATATCTTTCAACAAAGTTCCAATCAGGAGTTTCCAATACTTCTTTATAAGATTTAATCCATTTACTAGGTATTGAGCTAGTCTGTGCCTTACGCATTATGATTCTGTCATGGTTTCCTATGATTACAGTAGCTTTAGGAAAAGCATTTCTCCACCTTGCTATACGTTTAATAGCAAATTCTAATTCATCAGCACCACCCATTCCATCTGCTGAGGTTTCGTGGTAGCTAGAAAAGTGATTATCTATTACGTCGCCAATGAAAACTACTTCCGTACATTTATAAGCATAGTATTGTTCTATGCACCAATCAAGGTAGCCGTCTAAACAGAATGGTTCGTGTAAGTCTCCTATAACTAATACGTTACGATTTTCAGACTCTCTCATTTTCTGTAAAGCGACTATCTCGTGTGGTTTTAATCTATAACGATTATTTCTTTGACTTTCCAAAATCTGCGAATGATTGCCCACCTAGCATAGCGATTAATGACCACCAAATTTTAGATACTGATTCTTCATCTACATTTAAAGCATTTGCAATTAAAGGAATAACAATAGATGCTAGACCAAGCCATACCTTCTTAGATGTAAGAAGTTGTGTAATAATGTAATTTTTCATTTTATTTATTTTTAATTATTAATTTAATATTTTCTCCTCCCAAATTTATTATCTCTTTCATTAACAATGACATAGCTAATGAAGAGTTACTAACAAAGTCTTGTTGACGTTTCTGTCCTACTAGAATACAACCCCTTGAATCTTCTGCTTTATTGCCTTTGTGAAATAGTATATAGTCTCTATTAGGAACGTCTTGTACTAATAAGTGTAGATAGTCTCTTGTACCACTTTCTCTAGGATATCTAAACCTTACATTATATTCCCCAATAGGAATACTTGAAATACTTCTTTGATTATCTTTATAAGGCAACTCTAAAGTATCACAGAACATTTCTTCATCAACGTACAACTTACCAATTATAGACTCTTTTGTAAAGGTATCTCTAATTAAAACTAGACTAACGCCCTTGTCCTCTGTAAGTGTTTTTGTCTTGCTTTGAGTGTCTACCCTTTCTTTTTCTTCTAATGCTCTTAGGAGTGCTTGAAATAACTTTACGAGCCATTTATTTATTATCTTCAAATTTAAAAAATTTATATATTGTATATGCTATTGAAAGTATCAATGCAACAAAACTTAATATTTCGTTTGCACTAGCTAAAGTAAAGCCAATAGCTGAACCGTTAGCTAATCCTACTTGTATTGTGTCTCTTAGGTCGTTCATTCTTATTATTTTTTGGCTTACTTTCTAAGTAGGATTTCAGCTTAGTTACGTTAATTAATTTTGGTTTATAGTGTTTCTTCATTATGAATAATCAGATGCGTTTAGAAAGTTTCTTAATGTTAGTCTAGTTCCTTGTTGGCTTGGTCTTTCAAGGTTCATACCATTATAGTAAGCATTTCTGTCAGGATCAACATCTGCACCACTATTTGTACTGTACTCAGGAAATAAGCTTGTATTGTTAGTTATGTACTCTATAAGTCTTTCTGTATAGTATTGAGCAGTATTTGAAACTTCTTCTCTTAAACTTTGACTCTCCTCTGTACTAAGTGCGTTTCCTGTTTCAGATGTCTTAGAATATATGTTGCCATTTTCTATCTTAAAACGTAAAAAAGGTACTGCGTGATAAAATGCCCAATTTGGTAGCATATCTCCAATGTAATCATCTAACAAAGTCTTGTAAGCTTCATTTCCTACATCACCTATTGTTCCTAATGTTATTAAATCTTTAAGTTTCTCTGTAAGTTTAGTTCCTAACTTTGGTTCTACATAAAGCTTCTGTGCCTGACGTACATAAGGCAATAATAAGTTAGGGTCTACATTTAAGTTGATTGCAGTTGAGTCCTTAAGTTTTTCTTCTGATACAAATAATACGTATGCCATGCTTATCTAGGTTTTAAAAATCCGTTATTCTTCATTCTCTTTGGTGGTCTTGCTACTAAATTGTCATTTTTCTCTGCTGTAAAACCTTCTGACCTAGCTTTAGTATAAGATATTAATTGGCTAGATGATATATCACTTTTAGCACCTCTTAAAGAAGTCTTGTAAATCTGACGCAACCAAAAATGATGGCAGTTACCTCCACCCTTGTAAAGCCATATAGAATACGTATTGGCACCACGAGGTCCCCAACCTGGATTAACTGCTCTATTTCCCATTTGTAAAATATCTTCTTTTCGGTATATCTTTTTAGCCGACATCATTTGTCTGCAAAAATCTCTAGTATCTCCTTCTTGTTTTAGGAAATTATCTTTAGTGTAAACATATCTAACTTTATAAAATTCATTATCAGATTTATTTGTACCATCTTGACTACTTCTAGCGTTTGGTCTTGCTGTTCCTGTTGAAGCAAGTTCTAATTTTTCATTAGCAATTTCATTCAATACTTGCTCAAAGTTAAAGTCTTGATGTTCTCCATCTACTACTTCTTCTTCTACAAGCTCCCATTCCTCAGGCATATCCTCACCAAATTCTTCAATAAAACATTCTAACTCTGTCTTTTCTGTTTTAGCTAATTTTACATCTTGTTCAACAGTTTCTTCGTCTCCTTCTAATGGTGGTAATCCAATATCTTCTCTTATTTCGTCTTGAGTCATTACTTCTCTAATAGTTTTAGAGTCAAATTGTACCGTAATAGGTTTTAATTGTACAAACTCAACTTCTAAGTCCATATTATTTACAGAGAATATAGTCTGTAAAGTATTTAAGATATTTAATTGAAATGGTCGTATTACAGTATTTATGTAAAAATTAGATGCGTTTATAAGCTCATCTGTATTGCTTGAAAACCCATTCGTACTGTCAATACCCATAAGTGTCTTAGAAGTCACCCTATGAGCTGTGAGGATATTCTGAACGAGTAGTTCTTGAAGTGCTAAATATTGTTTGTCTGCATCTGATACACTTATTGGTGTAATTTCAGGAGTTCTAGTTTTATCGTCTGAAAATGTCAAAATGAACTTACCGCTATTTTTTGCTCCAACGAATTTGTCTGTAAGACTACGTTCTATTTGGAATCTTTCTTCTTGTGTTGGTATTCCGTTCGCAAAGGATATGAAATAAGAACCGCTAAAGCCATTCTCTATGTTGTTTAGATGAAACTCTGCTACACGTTGGTCTACTAATGCCCAATTACAACCAGCTATATAGTCTGGTGTATGATAAATGTCCATATTAGGAGAATAAGCTCCTGTGTATAATAACTGACTACCTGCTGTTCTATCGTTTACATTAAACGCTGCTATTGGATATGGTTTATGTGTTCTAGTGTTACTCCAATCTGCACTTATAAAGTAAGTATCTACTTGTCCTAATTCATTTGGTCTTCCTGCTCTTACCCTCTCAACAGGTACGTGATATAGTTCAGCTATTTCTGTACGTTCTCTATTCCATACACAATGTATAGCATAAGCACCTTGAAGCTTAAAATCAAAAGCTATCTTTTTTATTACTTGATGTAATGACTCTTTGCTATTTGCATTTCTTAAAAATTTCTTAAGTCTAACATAAGTGTCTAAATTATAATCTTCTTCATTACAAATTAAATCTTCACCTGCTATCATTTCAGCTGTTGCATTTACAATTGCTGCATGAGTTGAACTATTGTAGTATAAGTCTATTAAGAACTGAGGATAAAGGTTCTTCCAATCTTCTGTTCCGTATTCTATAT
>JAAHTG010001214.1_pt2 | contig 10859 bp, 12 predicted proteins | sample 6116081 | NCBI WGS metagenome assembly JAAHTG01 (sample SAMN13939989, study PRJNA603662) | sponge metagenome | isolation source: marine sponge | host: Mycale hentscheli | place: New Zealand | collected 2005
AAGATTGGATATAAAGACTTTATCACCAATGAAGAAAAGATTATTGAAGCATTACAAGGTATATGTAAATTAGAAATATTATTTGAGGGTGATGATGACCAACATCATTAATTAACAATAAAAAAATATATTAGTATAGTATATTTAGCAAATGTTTAACCCAAGCACAGCAAAAGAATACAAGGCACCTATAGGCAGGATATCACAAGTCCAGTCTATTCAAGATTACAGTAAGACTCAACGCTTAAAGGTTTCTGACTTCTTTGGGCAAAAGCACATTAGAAATCCTAAGAACCGCAAGACCCAATATGACGATTACAGGAGGCACGGTAATCAAGATTTCCCAGGAGTCCATAGAGATACTATTGGACTACAACAAGGAAAAGAAAAAAAAATTTTTAAACAGGATAAGTTATTTGAAATGAATCCTTCTGATTCTAAAAATGAAAAAAAAAAAAATAAAAATAAAAAAGAATCTACTAAACCTAAGAAACCAAAGAAGTTAATACTTGACTATAAAAATGAGTTTCATACTGCTTAACTAAATCTTCTTATAGTATGTCTCACATACACCTCTGCTATGGTCTTGCTGTTCTAATATAAAGTTGACTTGGTTATTACTCATTTCGTGAAATTTAATATGATTATATAAAATCTTGCGTAATACTGTGGCATTCATATTGGGTGATACTTCTCCAAATAATCCGGCTATGATACGCTGCCATTTGCCGTCTGTAATAGGTCCGTCTCTATCATTATTTTTGAGAAAGGGCACATCACACCTCTCATTGAATGTTTGCTTAATAAATAATATCATTGAGACTATTGACCTCGATAAGTGCAGTCTCTTATGTTCAGTCTGTTCTATTATATTAGTCTCACCAGCATTCGCCCCTTGTATTCTTCTAATGCCCCCAGTAGTCTTATTCTTTTGAATAACGATATGATGATTATTAGTAACTAAATTTAACCAAAAATAATTGTTTTTATCTTTTGGGGGTGCCGATCCTGAAATCCATAAATGACATGTCTTATACTCATTCCTTAGGAGAGTAAAGACTTTTAACCTTTGAGGTGGCATTGATAGTTTGCCATTCTTACATTGAGGAAGTGCCTCATCTTGGTAATACTGCCAATTATTTAGATATAAATTGGTAATCAGAATATCTCTTAACCCAACATAATCCGGTATCTCATTTGTTTTAAAAAAACGATTCAATAGAACACCGTGCTTACTATTAGCGTTCTCAAGAACCTTCTGACAGTCTCCCCAAGATTTCATATTAAGTGTCTCAGTATGACTCTTTAAGTTATTATTTTTGTTTTTCAGGATTGCCTTGCGGATATGTGTCCCCTTGCGTGATATCAATTTATTTACTGTGTCATACGATACACCAGATATCTCACTTTGTAAATCTTCCTTGAATGGTTCAATTAAGTTCCTGAATGCGGAGAGTCTAATGTTTTGATTACCGCCATTCTCATCGCCAACGATCCTTAAAAAGTCAGTTGTGGTTAATAATTCCTTAGAGAGTTTAATGGCCAGTTCCTTAGGTTCGCAGTCAACCATATCCTGCTCGATTGATATAAAAGATAAAGTCCTGGCGTATAATGAATGACTACATTGAGAAAGTAGGGGTTTATATTGTTTGAAAAATTGAAGAAAGATAGGCACATTTGATTTGAACTGCTTTCGCTGTTCTTCTGTCAAGTTTTTAATTTTCATATTAATATATACATATATTTTTATTTATTATTTTAACCCTAATATAATAAATATATTATTCAGAACCAGTTAATTGATATTCTCGCATTGTAGCGCTGCTCGATTGAGGCAAGATTTTTAACTTCCAAATGTTCTCTATTTTAACATTTGCCCACTTGGTTCGTGGTTTGGTATTTGATATATTAGGTTTGGCAAAATATGCCACAGTTGGCAAAGGCATGTTCAGATACTCTGAGACCTCCTTAGCACTTAAAAATTTAGTTACAATATCCTCTTGATTGGGGTTAGTTTGAGTTACTCTATATCGATATGGTTTGACTTTAATAATCATTTTTCGTCCTTATATATATCTACAATATATTTTTTAAATCAAATTTATATTTATTAAATTATTCTTTTTTTTATATTATTCTTTATTTAATTATTTAAAGTTTAAAAATATAAAATATTATATAAAATTATATTAACAAAATGGAATTAATTAATTATTTAGTTGGTGATAGGGAATTATACATTCGTTGTAATGTTACTCGTGCTATGGATGGCACAAAGAAAGTTGAAGGGGTGCCAAGTGGTTGGACAAAATGGAATGCTGACGAGTGTAGAGAGTGGAACAAGAAAGCACCTGAACATTACAAAATAGCCAATGTTAATTTATTAAAGTTAGGGTTAGTTGTTGCTGACGATGACAACTTAACCAAGACCGGCAATGAGACTTTTTGGAGTAGTTTCGATAAAAAGTGGGTCACTAAATCTATAAGAAGAAAACAAGCACACGTATGGATGAAACGACACCCTAACGACACCAACACCACTAAGACTAATTATATGCCTAATGTCGATTTACTTTATCAAAATGTATTTGAGCATATAGATAGCAAAATTAAGTATTGTGATGGGGATATGCCCACATTTGAAAATTACCCTGAACCTGTGGAAAAAAAGAAAGAGAATACATACCAGAAAAATATGGTTAAGTCAATGGAAAAGAAGGAAAACTTTGAAATTAAACTTATGACGCAAATCAGTGAAGAAGACAGGCAGATTCTGGATAATATCAAAACTGAGTATTGGGATAATTACGAAGTATGGCTTGATTTGATTTGGGGAATATATAATAAGTATGGTGATATAAATTTATGTGACCACCACAGCAAGAAGAGCAATAAATATGACGGTATTGCTACTGTTAAGAAAAAAATAGAAAGTGATACAAAGAGGGCAATTACTTGGGGCACACTCTGCCATTACTCCAAACTATCAAACGAAGAAAGATTTTACGAAATCAAAAGACAATATTTAACCACTTACACAGAAGACGATTACAGTATTGCCAACCTTTTTATTAATCTCAGTAATGGTGAATTAGTTAAGCAAGATGACTGCTTATATGCTTTTGCGGATCCTTACTGGGTCAAAGATAATAAAGAAAATGTTGCCAGCAAAAGAATGTTAAGAAAAGTCATTAATGATTTTTATCGTAATGAATCTAAAAGACTAAACAAGGAGGCAGAAGAATCAAATGACCAAGTAAAAAGAGAAACACTTTTAAAAAAAGCATTGTTGGCCAGTAAGTTAATGCTTAAAATTAATTCTTCCAGCAAACAAAAAAGCGTATTAGAGCAAGTCATTATTCATTTAGACAACAATGACTATAAATTTGATTCTATCAGACCCAATCTATTTTGTTTTAAGAATACAGCATTTGACTTACTTCTTAGGAAACAGGTCAAAGTTCAAAAAACAGATTACATTACCAAGCATACCGGATATGACTGGCAAGAACCCAAGCAAGCAGAACTGGATAAGATACAAAAAATCATGGGTGATATAATGCCTAATGCGGAGGTTCTGGAGACCCTTTACAGTGTTTTGAGAGAGTGCTTAGTTGGTAAACAGACTGAGAAATTCGTTATGTTGAATGGTGTGGGGTGTAACGGCAAAGGTTGGCTCTTAGAACTTTTAAGAGTTATGCTTACCGTTCAATATGCTGATACAGGTCATAATTCTCTATTAGTTCAACAAGCAAAAACTGGAAGCAATCCGGAGTTGGCCAATCTTGATAAAAAGCGGTGTGTCATATTCAGTGAGATAAATGAGACTGATAGGATGAGCGGTGCTAATATAAAACAACTTACCGGCAATCCTTATGTTAATGCTCGTGCTAATTATTCAAATCAAACTCAATGCCATATTCAAGCATTGTTTCTGGTTGAGTGTAATCAGAGACCCTCTATATCCGGCAGGTGTGATAATGCCTTATTGAGGCGTATCATAGATATTTGTTTTCCCACCACATTCACCAACGATCCCCAGCTCTTGGAATTACCAAACCATTTACCCAAAGACCCAGCACTTAAATCTGAGGCATTTCAGGATACTCATAAATATGCTTTCTTTCATCACATTTTGCACTCCAAGCATGACGAGGTTTATATGTGTCCGGAAGTCCAGCAAAGGTCCGCACAATATCTGAGTAACAATGACGAGTTACTTACTTTTGTTAATGAGAATTATGAATTTACAGAAGATAAAGAAGACATAATAAAATGTAAGGATATGTATGACCATTTTAGAGGGTCAGAAGAATTTAGAAACTTTACCAAAGAACAAAAAAGAAATGAATGGACTAAAAGCAAATTTATAGAAAAGATTAGCAATAATGTTGTATTATGTAAATTTTACAGAGAAAGAAGAAAAAAAGGAAATTTAAAGCAGCATATGTTTGGTATTAAAATAAAACATGAGAATGAAGACGACAACGACAATGAAGATATATAGATTCTTACAACTTATTATAATCAAAAAGGTGCCAAAGTGCCAAATCTCGCCCCACTTTTGAAACTTTTTCCAATTTCATTTTCTCGTACGTACTTTTGGATTCACTGGCCATATTTGGCACTTTGGCACCTTTTTTTTCTCTTTTTTTACTACTTTTTATATTACAACTATAATATAATATAATTCTTTCTTATTATATTTATAAAAAATTGATTTAAAATAATATTAATATAATTATATAATTAAAACTTATAATGTGTAAAGACTCAAATCCCCAATATAAACTTACTCTTATCGATGTTCTCCAAAAGATGACAAAAGAAGGAAAATTAAAAGAAGGTGAAGGGGTAGACATTGACAATGTAGATTTTATTAAAGAGTTCTTATACTTTCGATTAGTAAACAACTTATATAAATTGTTTAAAAGAGGAGCAATAATGGTGTTGAGAGATATGAAATTAATTAACATATATCACCCTCAGGAAGAAGTAACAAGTGTCGAGCTAAGAGCAAAATATAATTTAGCATATGGTGAAGAGCATTTCTTTAAACAATCAGATAACGGTGGCACCAATATCCGCTGTGTCTGCACTAAAAATGACCTCCACTATGTGGCAGTGTTTCAGTATCAAGATAAACATATTCTAATTGGTTCAACTTGTTTTGAATCTATTGGAACAGTCCAGGCATTATTAGATTATTTACCCAATCTCGAGGATCGTATTAAGCAATGGCATAAAGCAATGAATGAAATGAAAAAAGAAAAATGTAAAAAGTGTGGAGTAAGAAAACTCACAAAACCCATAAAAAAATATACTTATAAGGCACAACAACTTGGATATTGTGCCCAATGTTCAGAGAAATCCAGTGACAAAATAGCGTGCTTACAGTGTAATACTATGATTAAGATAAAAACTAATGAGACCGGAAACCTTATACATTTAAAGTGTGAAGATTGTAGAAACCCAGAAGCAAAAATTAAAAGAGATAAATTAAAAGAAGAGAAGAGACTTGCCGCCATTGAATATGAAAAAACAATTTTAAGGTGTATGGGCAAAGGTTGTAAGGTGATAGTAACCGAAGACAAGCCAAGGTGCTTTAAATGTTATAAGAAAGAGGTTAAAGTGTCATATAAGAAATGTGCTGAGGATGATTGCTATGAGTCAGTATACGGTAAAAGGAAATTTTGCTCTGATTGCGGTGACTATTACATTAGATGTGTTAAATGCGGAATTCGAGACCATAAACAGTCATTTGTAAGTTGTTTTGACTGTAATCAAAAAAGTAAAGGATTATAAATTTATACTTAAAATAATAATATAACTAATATATAATATGACTGACTCACCAACCCCACCAGTGCCAACTTGCCTCGAATGTAATAAGGAAATACCAGGTAATAAAGATATGTATCCAGCATGCTATGAATGTTATTACGAGAAGCCAAATGTAAAGTTCATAATTGATAAATTGACTTTTGAAGAAATAATTAAAAACAGAATAGATTAGTTATAGGATTTTGTAAGTTTTACATATAAAATTATTTTATTTGTCTAATATTATATAATGTCTACACTACCAAATATTGATTTGAGTGAATATGAAGAAGTTGAAGAAGAAGAGACCGCAGTTGTTGAACCACCAACTGCCCCAGAAGAATCCGAAGAGAGTGAAGGAGAGGAAGAAGAACCCACACCGCAAGAACCTAAGGAAATTAAACCCCAGAAGGAACTATTCGACATCCCTGAGGATCCGGACGCAAAACCCAAAAAGAAGAAACGAGTCTTAAGACCAGAGCAACTCGAACATTTGAAAATAGCAAGAGAGAAGTCAGCAATTAAAAGAAAGGCATTAGCAGCAGCCAAAGCAAAGGATAAAGCAATTGAAGTTGCTAAAAGGAAAAGGCATATTACAGAGAGAAAGAAAAAGGAAATAGAGAATCAAGCATTATTGGAGTCACACGCTGAGGCATATGTAATGAAGGAAGAGCAAGATATGTGGAGTGAGGAAAAATTAGTTGGTTTAATGAATAGAACACTCGACACCTATTTTCATAAAAGAAATGAAGAGAAAACGAAGAGACAGCAAATACCAATTGACCCTGCTCACTATGCTAATTATCAACCAGCAATGCCCCCACAGCGTGCTATACCTAAACCCCAGCAACCGAGGAAACAGTTGAGAAATCCATATTCTGCTCAGTTTGGTTTGACTCCGGAGGACGAGGACAAATTTGGGGTGTAGGGTCATCACAAGTATTAAAGTAATCAATAAGTTTATCAAATATATCTTTTATTTTTTTTACAATATCATTAATAGCATCTGCTTTGCTTGGAAGGTCTAACATAAAAAAAAAAATATTTTCTAATAATATTATGAAAGAAAAAAAAATTAAAAAAACTACGAACAAAGAGGCACTCGAATCTATTAAAGAAAAGGAAGGCAAGAAGGATTGGCAGATATATGGAGTCAAGAAGCAACAGGACTTTATACCTATTAAAAGAGAACTACCAAGACCTCTCCACACTATGCTGGAAAAGGGCGGCGGATGTCTCCAAATCTATTCTGCTCCTGGCTCCGGTAAAAGTAATTTGATATCTAACCTATATCTTAGAGACCATTTTTTTAAAGATTTATTTGAGGGTGGTCTTTACTTAGTATCACCAACTGCACAAAGTGACTTGACCAGTGAGGCACTATGCGATTATTGCGACTTTGTAGACACCGAAATGAGTGAGGAACTATTACAAGGTATTTATAGCAATATTATGGGTATACCAAAAGAAGACCGTTTATTATCTTCTATTGTAATGGACGACTGTATGGGCTCTCGAGCAATGAGGCAGCATACTCTATTAAATAAAATGGTGTCCGCAAATAGGCATATGAAGACCTTATTTGTTTTCTCAACTCAATCTGTTAAATCTATTAATCCCAATTTAAGAAGTTGTGCCAGTCATACGATCATATTTTACCAACCCTCTCAGAAGCAGTTGAACGACCTTACGGAATTACACGCACACTTTGGCGGTGAAGAACAATTTTTAAAAGATTATGAAACCGCAACAACTCCAAAATATGGTTTCTATCTTGCGGACTGGCGAGACCAAAAGAGTTATGCGTGGGGTAGTGATCTATCTGAACCAAAATTATTATGGAGCAGATACGACGAGGAGGGCAATGTAATACCCAAAGATAGTGATGAAGTAAACAAAGGAAAGATTATATCGAATGATTAATACCCTTTGACCATTTACCATCAGCATTCTTTATGTAAGACTCGTCACCTGGTTCATCCAATTTACCCTTTTGAGTTTTTAAATCTTTTTTTAATTCCATATTAATCTTATTTGTTCTCTGTTGATTGGTTCTTACACATACCCTATCACATATATTGTATAGCTCTTCGAATCCATAAACATTGCCAAGGTTCTTTAACTTCCGGCAAGTATCACACCACGAACCTGACCAAGTAGCAATTTTTTCAGTTTCACAGAAAGCACAAGTCCAAACCATATTTATTGTTGTATGATATAGGTTAAGAAAAAAATATTTTGTTTAAATGAAAAAAAAAAAATATTAGGTATATATAAATGAATCTCAAAGAATTAGATATTAAAACTTTAAAAAGTCATGCTAGGCAAGTCAATATAAAAATACGACAAGAGCACAAAGAAGAAACTAAGGCAAAGGTCAAGGAAATGAGAAAAGAAACAAATGAAAAGATAAAAGCATTCAGAGCAAAAAGAACCGAAGAACTCAAAGCCAAGTTAATACCTTTAAACAGACAAGGCAAGAAAGCAATGATTGAGCACTTAGAACCTCATAAAGATAAAATTGGTCATAATATCAAAATGACAGTTACAGAAGCAGACGACGAAGGAGAAGAAACCAAGGATTATGGCAAATCAAAGCAGAAACCATATAAGGGAAAAGTAATGAGTGTCAAAGGTATACCAACAGAATCAGAAATTGACAGACTATGGGAAGAATCTAAAAAGGCACCAGTTCCACCTGAAATAACTAAACAGGATTTTGTTAAAGTGGCAAAGAGCAAGCCAACAGTCAAACCACTTCATAATTGTAATAAATGCGGTAAGGGTTCATATACCCCTACATGTGTTAAGTGTATGAGAAAAGAATTAGCAGCAGAAGATAAGAAGAAGGTGCCTTCTATTAAAATCACAGAAGCAGAAGACGAAGGAGAAAAAGATAAAAAAGAAGAGATTAAAAGCACCCAAGAACCATATAAAGGTAAAGTAAAAAAGATAAAGGGCATTCCTAAGGATCCGGAAAAAATTAAAGAGAAATATGCTAAGAAAGAAGGTGGGGGAAAACCGCCTTCAGAGCCCCAAGAATATATAACAATTTATAAAAATGGCAAACCAGTCAGAATGAGACGAAGAGATAAGAAACCAAAAGCAGAAGCCACTCCGAAGGTGCCAGCAGAGGCACCAGTAGATGAAGGCAAGGCAGCAAGAATTGAAGCAGAAAAGAAAAAAAGAGCACTTAAAGACGCAGAGACTGAGGCAAGATTAGCGGCAAGAAGTGCCAAGAAAGCAGCAGGAAAGAAAATAAAACCTGCTGAAATGTTAGCAGCAGCAAAAAAGAAAAGGTCACAACTAACCAAGTTAATAGCCAAAGTCCAAGATATCAAAATGAGTGCTAAGGATAAAGAAAAATTTGAAAACTTAAAAGAAAGATTTGACAACGACGAAGAAGACTTTGAAAAAGATTACTCATTTTTACAAAGAATCAAAAACAAAATAAGAGAACCCAAAAACAAGGCAGACTCACCGGCACCTGAGCAAGGACCAAGAAACTTAAAAAAAGGTTTTGGTATTAAACGATTGCCTAAACCGGCAGAGCCAGCAGCATCACTAACAGAAGCACCTAAGGCAAGGCAATACATAGAACAGTTTAGCGGTAGTGACCGAGTCAAAGATTTAGTTGACGAAGCATATCCAGGATTAAAAAAGAAACAGCAGAGAGTTAAATTTAATCAGTTAGCAGGATATTTTAGAAATGTAAGAAACGAGAACAGCACTGAAAAGGAAATATTAGAAGAAGAGATTGAAGACCCTGACGAGAAAGAATTATTTAAATATTTAATAAGAAATAATATTTTTATGGGTGCTGCTGAATACAATAAGAAAAAGAAACAACAAGACAAAGACCAAGCAAAATTTAACGCACAATTTGAAGCAGATCGCCACGCTTTGGATTTTCATAACGCATAAAAAAAATATATTGATACTATATAAATTATGTCAACCTTATTCTCGAGATTAGCACAATCTGGCCAAGATTATTCAAGTCTTATGGGTCAGGAAGCAGGAGAAATACAAAGCAGAGATTTAGCAACTGAACAATTAAAAGCAGCAGCAGCACAATCACAATCTGCACTCAAATCTCAATTAGGCACTGATGAAATACAGACCGGAGTAGCAAGTGCCGGTGTGTTGTTTCCATTGGCGAAGTCAGGTGCTAAAATGGCATTTAAGTCAGCAAGAGGGGCAAGCAATATGATCAGAGATAAAGGAGCAAATCCATTCAGAGCAAGATTAAGAGAACCTGAGGCACCTGCGGAACCGTTGGACGCTCCACCAGTAGAAGTGCCAAGACCTGCCACCAGATTCACAAGAGCAGACAGACCACCCACACCCACACCAGAACCAGCAAGACCAGCACCAGCAAGACCAGCAGAAGAATTTAGTAACGAAGCATTTGACCCTGATAGTATACAACCAGCAGCAACCAGACCAGCACCAGCACGAGCAGCACCAGCAGAAGAAGAAGCAAGAGAGGCAGGCTCAGCAACTCAAGACTTACAAGGGGCAAGAGGTTTACCAGGTGCTGGTGAAATAACCCAAGGACCATATCAGAGAATAGGACAAGCTTTAACCGCAGAAGATGCCAGTAAAATGACAGATGACGAAATTGCTAATTATAATAGAGCAAGGGCAGCAGGGTCAGCAGGACGAACTGGACAAGAGTTACAGCAAGACGGTTCCGCACCACCTACACAACCGGCAAGAGCACCCTCAGAAGAGGAAGATGAATTTCACGACGCACCTGAACCACCGGCAGAACCCAAGCCATCATTAGGACAAGATATAAGACAAAATATAAAGAAAGGAGAAGAAGCAGGGGGCGAAGAAGGTGAAGAGGCAGGAGCAGAATTGCCAGGAGTAAGTGAGGCAATTATGGCAGGTGTTGCGATAGGTGGTGTAATCAAAGGTATTTTCCAAGCAAAGAAAGAAGCAAAAGAAATGAAAGCACAAGTCCAAGAAGTTGCTAATACACCAGTTCAAAAATTAGCAATAGATTCATCTCCAACTTTTGATTCGAC
>JAAHTG010002364.1_pt1 | contig 10857 bp, 9 predicted proteins | sample 6116081 | NCBI WGS metagenome assembly JAAHTG01 (sample SAMN13939989, study PRJNA603662) | sponge metagenome | isolation source: marine sponge | host: Mycale hentscheli | place: New Zealand | collected 2005
ACATTAACTAAAGACAGAACAGTAGCAAATAAACTAGATGCTAATATGCCTAATTTATATGGTGTATTTTCAAAACAATTTAGTAGTAAGAATTTCTATAGTAATTTTGGTACTTTAAATAATAGAAGACCTGTAGATACCTTCCACGTAGTAGCACAACCTGATTATGTTACTATAGAATATAGTTGTTTAATACAAACTTACTATATGGAACAATTAAATAAAATAGTTGAAGCATGTGAGTATGCATCAGATGCATATTGGGGTAATCCTGAAAGATATATGTTTAGATCATTTATAGATAGTTTTACCACAGCAACAGAACTAACAGTTAATAAAGATAGGTTAGTTACTGGAACTTTTAATATTAGATTACGTGGATATTTAATCCCAGACACCATTCAAAAAGATTTAAACTCAACTAAAAAGTTTAATTCTAAAGCAAAAGTTACAATAACTACTGAAGCTGTTAGTAATCTTCATGATAGTGATGTAATTTGGAACCCAACATGGGATGGTAGAAAAAGAGATTAATTTTAAATAATCTATTAATATTTATAATAAAATAAAAAATTATGTCAATAGTTAAGTTACAAGAAAAAGAGTTGCAAGAATTAAAAGAAATCCAAGCTAAAAATAGCGAAATTATCATTGGTTTGGGAACTTTAGACTTAGATATAGAGGCTACAGAAGTAGCACTTGAAAGTTTAAAGGAAAGAAGAAAAAATTTAAGAAAAGATTTTAAAGATCTAGTTGAAAGACAGAAAAAGTCAGCCAAAGATCTGCAGGATAAATACGGTGAAGGTAACATAGACCTAGAAACTGGAGAATTTGATGCAGTAGAATAGATTTTTGAAATAGTTTCCAATATTTATAATAAAACAATATTAAATATAATATAAGACAATGGCAGAAACATTAATATCTCCCGGTGTATTAGCAAGAGAAAATGATCAATCTTTTATTGGTTCAAGACCCGTTACATATGGTGCGGCAATCGTAGGACCAGCAGTTATGGGACCTGTAGGTATCCCAACTGCAGTTTCATCTTTTTCTCAATATCAAGCTATATTTGGTGGCACAGTAGAAAGCGGTAGCCAATATTACACATATTTAAACTCAACAGCAGCTCAAAATTACTTTGAACAAGGTGGTGAGTCACTATTAGTAACTAGAGTAGTAACTGGCTCATTTAGTGAAGCTTCTTCAAGCATTCAAAATGCAGCTACTGCAGCAGGAACTTTAAATACAACATTTAACGTTAGTGGTTCAATCACAACAAACACATCTGATGGTACAGCAGGATCGTATACATTAAATCCAGGCGACATCGGAGGTGGAAGTGGAGCTAACACTGCAGCAGCAGTAGTAGTTGTTGCTTCAGACCAAACAGTAACTAGTGTAAAATTCACAGCAGGAACTGGATATTTAGTTAATGAATTTTTACAAATTCCTTCATCTATCATAGGTGGTACAACTAACGTAGAAATAAAATTAACATCAAATGACATTATAAATGGAACAGCATTTGTGTTATCTACATTATCAGAAGGTTCAATAATGAACAATTACTCATCTACTGGAGATTTAGCTAACGGAGCACTGCCACTTGGTACAGCTGATAACTTAAGATGGGAAATACCTTCTCAAAACACAGCATCAGGACAATTTGCTTTATTTATTAGACGTGGTAATGACGTTAATAACCAAAAAGCAATATTAGAGTCTTATAACAACTTATCAATGGATCCAACAGCTCCTAACTATGTAGCTAGAGCAATTGGAGATACTTATTACACAGTAGAACAAGATGGAGTAGATTACTATGTTAAAACAAATGGTAACTATCCTAACAGAAGTGCATATGTAAGAGTTTCAAGTGTATTAACACCAACTCCACAATACTTTGATAATAATGGAGCAGCTAAGTCTTCATTCTTCAATAGTTTACCAATTGTGAGCTCAGGTTCATTCCAAGGAGGAAATGGTTTAAACATTGAAAACAATGATGCTAAATTTAATGAAAATATTGATGCTACAAACATACAAGGAATTGGTCCAAATGATTATACTCAATCATTAAACCTATTAACAAACACTGATGATTACCAATTTAATGTAATATCAGCTCCAGGTTTAATCCATTCTTTACATGCTTCACAAGTTAACCAATTAGTTAATTTAGCACAAGGAAGAACAGATTGTATGGCAGTAGTTGATTTAGTACCTTACAATTCAACAATTAATACAGTAACTACACAAGCAGGTGCATTTGATTCAAGTTATGCAGCTACGTATTGGCCGTGGTTACAATCGATTGATCCTAATACCGCACAGACTGTGTGGAGCCCAGCGTCCGTGTTTATACCAGGCGTATATGCGTTTACAGACGCATCATCTGACCCATGGTTCGCACCAGCAGGTTTGATTAGAGGTGCTTTAGGAAATGTAATTAGAGCTGAAAGAAAATTAACATCAGGAAATAGAGATACATTATATGAAGCAAATGTTAACCCAATAGCAACATTCCCAGGAAGTGGAACAGTAGTATTTGGACAGAAAACATTGCAGAAAAGAGCAAGTGCTTTAGATAGAGTAAATGTAAGAAGATTACTAATTTCACTTAAAGACTATATTGTACAAGTATCAGATAACTTAGTATTTGAACAAAATACAATTAGTACAAGAAATAGTTTCTTATCACAAGTAAACCCATACTTAGAATCAGTACAACAAAGACAAGGATTGTATTCATTTAAAGTAGTAATGGATGCTACTAATAACACACCAGATGTTATTGATAGAAACGAATTAGTAGGTCAAATTTATTTACAACCAACTAAAACAGCTGAATTTATAATTTTGGATTTCAATGTTCTTCCAACTGGAGCAACATTTCCATCATAAAAACTAAAAAATAGAATATTTATAATAAAATAAGACAATAAAAATGGCAGTATTAGACCCAAACGAAATATTTTTTACAGCATTTGAGCCAAAACAAAAGAATAGATTTATTCTTTATGTAGATGGAATCCCATCTTACCAAATTAAAGGTATGGGAGCTGTAACATTAAACCAAGGTACAGTAGCTTTAAATCATATTAACGTTCAAAGATTTGTTAAAGGTAAATCTACTTGGGCTCCAATCTCAATGACGTTATTTGACCCAATTACACCATCAGGTGCGCAAGCAGTAATGGAATGGGTAAGATTACACCATGAATCAGTAACAGGTAGAGATGGATATAGTGATTTCTATAAAAAAGATCTAACATTAGATGTATTAGGACCAGTAGGTGATATAGTATCTGAATGGATCATTAAAGGAGCATTAATAACTTCAGCAAACTTTGGAGATTTCAATTGGGATACTGAAAACGCTGCTCAAGAAATTGCTTTAGAAGTACAACCAGATTACTGTATTTTAAATTTCTAAGAAATTTTACACATATTTTAAAAAATAGCTTGGCTTCGGTCAGGCTTTTTTTTATATTGATATGTATAACTATAAAACACGTTATAAACTAAATAAAGATTATATGAGCGAATTTAAATTCCCAACTGAAGAAATTGATTTACCTTCAAAAGGCTTAGTATACCAAAAAGACAATCCCCTATCTAGCGGTAAAGTAGAAATTAAATACATGACTGCTAAAGAAGAAGATATTTTAACTAACCAATCATATATCCAAAAAGGTACAGTATTAGATAAATTATTAGAGTCTGTGATTGTAGATCCAAAAATTAACATTGAGGATATTATTGTAGGTGATAAAAATGCATTATTAATTGCTACACGTATTTTAGGATATGGTAAAAAGTATGAGTTTAGATCTAATGGTCAAACGCATATTGCTGATTTAACTGAAATAGAAAACAAACCATTTGATATATCAGACATAGAACCAGGTAAAAATGAATTTACTTATAAAATTGAAAGAACAGGAGATGTTATTACTTATAAAATCTTAACTGGTAAAGACGATAAACAAATTCAAAAAGAAATTGCTGGGTTAAAAAAGTTAAATAAAGAAGGATCATTTGATTTAACAACAAGATTAAAATATATGATTACATCTATTAATGGTGAATCGGATAGAAAAGATGTTAGAAGTTTTGTAGATAACCAATTTTTAGCTATAGACTCAAGAACATTTAGAGATCACGTCAGAGATACTCAGCCAGATGTTGATTTAACAATTAGCACTGACAGAGGAGAGGAGGTAAAAATCCCAATAGGGATTAGCTTTTTTTGGCCTGACGCAGGATAATGCCCCAGAGGTAAGAATGAACCTCTTTAAAAGTTTACATTCAATCATATTCCATAGTAAAGGAGCTTACGATTATTATACAATATATAATATGCCAATATGGCTAAGAAAATTTACATTCAAGGAAATCCAAGATTTTTATGCTGAAGAAAAAAAATCACATGACGCCGCTAACAAGGGTAAAGGACAATCAACATTAGTAGATAAAGATGGAAAAGTTAATGTGCCCGCATTTGCTGAATCAAGTAAACAATATAAGGGTAAAACAGGTTATAAGTAATAATATTTATAATAAACATTACTTTAGATGGCATCATCAGATGAAATTAAAAAATTAAACGAAGAAATTAAAAATCTTCAAAGGGAGCTGGGCAAAACTAGTAACTTTAAGATATTTAAGGCATCTGATATGAAAGATGCACAGACATTTTTAAAAGGTTTACAAGTTCAAGTAAGTGACCTAGGAAATGACTTATCTACTCTAGCAGGGATATTTGCTGGTAATTTACAAGATATAACTAAAACAGATATTGCTTTAAATAACACAAAATCTTCACTTAGAAGTTTAAATACTTTAGCTAGTAATTTAGCTTCTACATACAATGACATCAGTTTAGTAAGTTCAAAAGATATTGATTTTACTGAAAAAAGGATTAAACAAGATTTAATGAGACTTAAATTAGCGTCAGAGACGCTAGATAAAACCTCTGATGAGTTTAAAGCAAACCAAGATGGTATTAAACAAGCTACTATATTTTTAGAAAAAGTAAAAGATATTAGGAAAGAACAAGATGCCATTATGAGTAATAAGGGTGTAAAAGGTTTTACAGTCCTATCAGACATAGTAAAGTCTATCCCAGGGTTATCAGGTCTTTCAGGCCCTTTTGAAGCAGCAGCCACAGCCGCACAAAACACAGCTAAATTAAACAATCAGATGTTTAAGGGCATGGATGAACAACAAATTAAAGAAAAACTTGCTAACAACAAAGAACATAATGAAAAATTAGCTAGAGCCCAAGAATTAATAGATTCAGGGGTAGATGAAGAAACGGCAGTAGCTAGCGAAGGTCTTTCTATGGATGATCTAAATACAGGGGCATTACCTGAAGAAGTTTTAAGTCCCCTAATGGAAGGATTTAAGGCCCTTACAGATGGAATAGGTCAGTTAGCTAAAACAGCTTTAATATTTAAGTTTTTCACAGATGCATTAATGGAAGCAAATGAACAAGCTACCTACATGCAAAAGACTCTGTTAATGACTAACAGAGAAGCTATTTTATTTAGAACAGAACTTTCTAATGCAGCGATGGAATCGCAAAACATAAATGTTACTACATCTAAAATGTTAGCAACATACCAAGCTATAACAGAACAGTTTGGGTTTATAGCAGGTTTATCAGCTGAAACATTAGCGATTTCAACAAAATTAACAGAACAAATAGGATTAGAAGCTGAAGCAGCAGGTAGTTTAGCTATGTTAGCCGCCTCAACTGGTGGAGATTTAGATGATCAATATAAAAGTGCTTTACTTGTTAGTCATGAAATGCAAGTTCAAGAAGGTGTTCAGTTTGATTTAAGAAAAATATTAGAAGAAACAGCAGCCATATCCGGGGTTATGAGAGCTCAATTAGGAGCAAGTACCGAAGCAATGGTAGAAGCTGTTACTCAAGCTAAATTATTAGGTGGGTCTTTAGATGATGTAGCAGGGGCAGGAGCAGCAATGTTAGATTTTGAAACATCAATTGCCAATGAATTACAAGCTGAATTATTATTAAACAGAGATATTAATTTAGAAAAAGCAAGACAAGCTGCCTTAAATGGTGACTTAGCTACTTTAGGAAAAGAATTAAAAGAACAAGCAGGGGATTTCGAAGAATTCTCAGCTATGAATGTTCTTCAACAAGAAGCCCTAGCAGAAGCAATGGGTATGCAAGCTGACCAATTAGCTGATATTTTATTCCAACAAGATATTCAAGGAAAAACGGCTAAGGAATTAAGAGCAATGGGTAAAGATGAATTAGCTACCCAATTAGAACAACAAACAGCCGCAGATGAGTTTAATGCAACAGTAGATAAATTAAAAGATATACTAGTTGATGTATTCGCAGCAATAGAACCAATATTAGGTATATTTACAGGAATACTTAGTATAGTAACCTTTATTTTAACACCACTTACAGCTTTAATAAATTGGGCCAACTCATTTGGTTCAGTTATGGGATTTGTAGTATCAGCGTTAACCGCAGCCGGTATAGCAGCTTTATTTTTAAATGGTACACTTACTTTAGGTCTTGGTGTAGCAGCATCTTTAGCTGCAATAGCAGGAGGTATGGCATTCTTTAACTCTATCCAAGGAGATGATATGTTATCTGAAGGTGATGGAACTGGAGGGTATGGAAAAAGAACATTACTAGGACCTGAAGGAGCAATTGCATTGAACAATAAAGATACAATTGTAGCCGGTACAAATTTATTTGGTAAAGGTGATGATGTTGTATCAACAGGAGCAGGAAAAGTACAAATGGGTAGTGATAATAAAGAAACTAATATGTTATTACGTACCTTAGTTACACAAAACAAAAAGAAACCTTCATTATCCCCTGTGGGACTATATGAAATTCAATAATGTAATATTTATAATAAAACAATTAATCATGAGTCTATTAAACAAATTAACAAAAAACGGATCTCAATTAAGCGGTTTAGATGGTGAAACACCAAATATACCTAACTTTCAACAATCTACATTACACAGGGATTATTCAGTAAATAATGATCCAAATGCAGATGCTGTAAGACCTAGAAATGGTGTATTACCTCAACCATCAACTATGGATCCACAACAACCACCGGTAAAATATTTAGATAATTTACCTAAATAATTATGCCGTTAAGAGATCTATACGATTTAAGCAGGTATAACTCTCAAAACTATTCTAGCGTACCTGGTGATACACCAGGAGGAGGATGGAAGGAGAGACCACCACAAATTTTTCCACCTGGAGATGTAGAAAACCTTTCTGCAACTGGGGGGCCGGATTTTTTATTACGTGGGGGGTATCTTGTACCTAGAAACATTCTTCGTGATGGATCTCGATTACTTAAATTATTTGGTTCAACAAGAGGAATATTATTTACAGTTAAACAAAATGTATTATCATTAACAAATCCTAATTCAGAAGTTGGATATGTTTCTTATACACAAGAAGACTCAGGAGAAGAAAGTCAATTAGGTGCTATAGGAAGTTTTATTAAAAATAATATTGCTATAAACCAAGGTATTTATACCCCATTAAGTACATTAGCACAATCAATTTCTTCACCACTTGGAGCTCATTTAAATAAACAAGGATTAAATCCTTTTAAAGGCACAACAACAGGAGCACCTGATGGTAATACACCTTTAGGTTTACCTACTTATTTAAACACAATAGCTACAAATGGAGCAGGAGAAGGGAATAAAAGTAGATTATTTGGACTTTTAGATAAAATAGATAATAAACAGACTGATAATGTACTATACTCTTATAGTGGAGGCCCAGGTAATGGAGGCTCAGGTGCTACGTTAGGAATTGGAAGGACAACAATTAATATGGTTCAAAGAACCGGATTAAATAATCCTACATTATCGTTCACTAAAAATAGAATTGATCCTACCCAAATTGTATCAAATAAAGTATGGCTTACCCCACAATCAAAAGTAGTACCTTTTGCTTCTGGGTCACTCTTAAAAAGAAGATTTGAAAATAGATTAGCATTTGAAAATAATACTTTTTCATTACAAGAGCTAATTGATAATAATGAAATAGATAGAGTTCAATTAGAAAGCAGAACAAATAGTGTATATAATTCTGGTACATTATTAGACACAAATAAAGATAAATTAAGAAGTGGAATAAACAATGAAATTCCAATACAAGTACTTACTCAAGCACAAACGGAAGCATTTGTACCAACATCTAAAACAAATTTAATACCAACCCCATATTTTCAAATAGTTGCTCCTTCTGGATCTCAACAAATGCCTAAAGGTTTAGATTTACAATCTACAGATATCAACGGAAACAATACACCAAGCAAAAATAGGATTGAATCAAGAGTAAATTTAGGTGATCCTGGTAGAAGAGGTAATTTACAAAGTTTTACTATAGGTAAATTAGGTTTAAATCAAGAAATTGCTGGTAATAGTGCTAAAAGTAATAGTTCATATAAAAATGCAGTAGATAAAATTAACGCTTTTCCACTATATAAATCAAGTGCGGTAACAGCAGATAACGATAAAAATGATTTAGTAAAATTTAGAATTGGTGTATTTGCAAACGATGGATCAGGACAAAAAACATATATTCACTTTAGAGCATTAATTAATGGTATGAGTGATTCATACACATCCGATTGGGATGCTCAAAAGTTTATGGGTAGAGGTGAAAACTTTTACAGATATAGTGGGTTTGACAGAACAGTTTCATTATCTTGGACAGTTGCAGCGCAATCAAAACAAGAATTAATCCCTATGCATCAAAAACTAAATTATTTAGCATCAGTATGTGCCCCAGATTATTCATCTCAAGGTTATATGCAAGGTAATTTAATATCTTTAACTATAGGTGGTTGGTTTCAAGAACAAGTAGGTATAATGAAAGGTATAACATTAGATGTTCCAGATGAATCACCATGGGAAATAGCAATTCCTGATTCTAATAACATTTCAGTTATTAACCCTACTAGTCCAAATACAGCAATTAAGACAGACCCAAGCGTTAAAGAAATGCCTATGATTGTAAATGTAACTGGGTTTGACTTTATACCAATTCATAACTTTGTACCAAGAGTACAACAAAATGAATTTGCTAAAAATGGTAAATTAAATAAATATGGTAAACAACATTATATTAATTTAGCAGCAGCAACTGGTAACAATTATGATGGTCAAGGTGATAATATAAATTATATCCAAAAATAATGGGAAGATATTCAGATACTAACATATTAAAAAACAGGAAACCTAATCAGTCTCCAGGTCCTAGATATTATCAAGGAACAAAATACCCTGAAATCCCACTTGATTTTAGTGATATATATGTTTATGCTGAACAGGGTGATAGATACGATCAATTAGCTTTACAATACTATGGTGATCCTTCTTTATGGTGGGTTATTTCAACAGCTAATAGTTCATTATCCAAAAATTCATACTTCCCACCTTTAGGAGTACAAATTAGAATTCCTAAAAACATAGGAGCAATTCAGTTAGCATTTGAAAAATTAAATAATGGGTAGTTATGTCAAACATAGTAGGAGAAAAATTTGAGGGATTTGTTAAAAATCAAATCCAAATAAGACAAAAATTATTAGGTAAAGGACTTAATTCTAATAATTTATCTAACCAAGATTTAAATATAATTAACAATAGAAATGCTTGGTTAAAACTAGCATCTAGTGTAGAAATTGGAGGTGACGCAGATTCTAATAATGATGCCTCTAATATAACTGCAGCATCTGTAGAAAAAAACAAACAATTTGGTACACAAACAATTGAAGGTCAAAATAAAATTTACAATTCTGCTGGAGAACAAAGATTAAGAGATATAGGGTTAAGTAACACAGGTGAATTTACAGGAGTTCAATTAGCAAAAAAATCAATACTATTTAATACTTTATCAGAACTAAATGAAGATTCTTATAAATTTAGATCAGGAATAAACACAAGTACCAGCATATGGAATAATTCATCTTATGGGTTAGGAGGAAATGAGTTTGGTATGGTACCAGCTCCGGGCTTAGTATCAGCTAAAATTGATACTAAAAATAGAGGTTCACTTAGAGGTGCTGAAATTGAAATAATTGCATATAATAAGTTTCAATTTGAATTAATAGAATTACTTTATTTAAGGTTAGGTTTTACTATGATGTTAGAATGGGGATGGGACAAATATAAATCTAATTCTAACGAATATAAAACAGTAGGTAATACTTTAATAGAAACAGATTGGTTTGAATCTTCGTCTTTAACCCAATTAGACATGATAAGAAAAATCCGAGGGACTAGAGAAAAATATAGTGGTAATTATGATGGATTTTTTGGAAAAGTATCTAATTTTTCATGGGATTTTGCTCCTAATGGAACTTATAATATAACATTAAAACTTATATCAGTTGGAGATGTTATAGAATCCTTAAAAGTAAATACTGTAGCACAACAACTAACAACTTCTGATATTAAAAAAGATATTGAGAATGCATATGGAGATAAAGATATTATTGAGGGTGGTTGGTTTTCCGACGCAGAAGAAAATCAAGGTAGTGATTCATTTAATATAAATTTAGAAGATTTAGTTGAAAACTCAGACTCATCTATCATTTCCCAAGCTGGAAGTTCAATATTTGGGCAAAGATTGTATACTGATTTTTTAAATAAAAATTTGTGGCTGCCAGGAACTAATCCAGATTATTATAACTTAGCTATAAATTATGGAAGGGCACAAGTTACCACCAATAAAGATAATGGTTGGGTTTATGCTAATAATACAAAATATCAGTACTACATGACTGTAGGAAAATTTTTAGAATATGTTGAAGCTAT
>JAAHTG010002368.1_pt1 | contig 10851 bp, 13 predicted proteins | sample 6116081 | NCBI WGS metagenome assembly JAAHTG01 (sample SAMN13939989, study PRJNA603662) | sponge metagenome | isolation source: marine sponge | host: Mycale hentscheli | place: New Zealand | collected 2005
ACCTTCCGCCACTCCTTTATTAGAGATCAATTTAGCAACATCTATATATCCTCCTACATTACCAGCAATACGAACTGCTGGTGCTAATTTACTCGCTGTATCTAATGCCTTACCAGCGATCGCTTCTAATTTAGAACCTTCACCGACAGATTCTTGAACGGCATTCGCAGTATCTTCCGTAAGATCAGTGCTTTCACTTACAGCAGGAGTTCCTTCATCAGTAGGCACAGCAGTTTCATTCGTAGGAGGATTACTTTGAACGGCGTTTGGAGCAGGTTCTTCAGGAAAACCTTGAACTCTACCTTGATCATCAAGGGTAAGATTTACATCTCCATAATCAGATCGTCCCATCTCTGTATTTGCTGATTCAGTTAATCTTTCGGAAGTGGATGCCGTTGGAGTTTTTGATTTACCACCCATACCAAGAGCACTGTAAAACTTTGGATTTAATTCTTTCGCCATATCAAATTGATCGCTTAAGAATGCTCCAGCATTATCAGCATTTTTTAATGATGCCCATGACTTTTGAATTACAGGAACTTTACCTAATGTGGAAAGAGTCTGTATCGTATCATGTGCCTCATAGATGTCTTTATCACGATCTCTTGTTGTAGCATCTATTTTACTTTGAGCGTCATAATTAGATTGTAGTGAAGCTCGTGTAGCACCTACTCTTTCATTAAAGTTCATATTGTCTCGCGTCATCATATTACCTTGATCAATCGTATTGTTGATTGCATAACTATCCATCTGTTTTAATTTCTGCTAATATTTCTTTTGTATCCTCTTTTTTTTCCATAATTTCGCTGGATACTCCCCCTAAACTTACTTTAGGATGTTCTCCTATGGAGATAACTTCATCAAAGTTCTTATACATTACAGGCGGATTCTCTTGTAAATCTAAATGAATAAAATTATATCTGTCAGGTGTAGCATACTTATATAATTGGATAAATTGATCTGATCCTCCAAATAAATCACCGTACTCATCAGCGACCTTCATTAATTCTTTACGGTTAGGAAAGGGACTACCTATAATGACATTCGTAGCATTTTGCCTTATAATGGGGGAGCATGAGCGGAAGTTTTGTGCAGAAATGATCAATAATTTAATATTGAAATGTCTAAACCTTGATGCTAAATAATTAATTCTTCCTTCTCTTTTAATTGATCCTAAACAATCATCTACGACTATTGCTATTTCAGGTTGTTCTTCTTTTGGAAATGCTTTCTGCCTTTCTACTATACCATCAATAATACTATCTTTATAACTATCATATGTGTCAAATGCTTTTTTAAGGAAGCGTGATGTTACATCATTAGCAATTGTATTTGAGATTACATGTGTGCTGTCAAATCTCTCTTGAGCATCGTAAAAATCTTTATTAAGCAAAAGGTTACTTATAATTGTACTCTTTCCTGTTTTTACAGGAGAAATCATCAAAAGACAAGCACCGCCACCGTGTCCGCTTATCTGTGGTAAATGGGCGTGAACTGAAGGGTTTGGATCATGGATAGGGTCAGGATCCTTTACAGGCATTATTTTAGGAGGGCACGAATGTTCCATATTATATTTATATATATATAAATAATAAAATGATAAATATTGGACTGATTGGATGCGGTTTTGTATCTTACTATTATTGTCAATCAGCATGTAATCATAGTAATATATGTTTGAAGGGTGTTTATGATCGTAATGCTTATAAATCAAAAGAGCTCGCTGATAAATATAGTTGTAAAAAATATGATACTTTTGATGATCTTTTAAATGATTGTGAACTTATCATTAATACTACAAATCCAAATGAACATTTTGAATTAAATAAAAAAATATTATCTGCTGGAAAACATTTGTATAGTGAGAAACCTATATGTTTATCATTAAAACAATTTGAAGAATTACTTAACTTATCGTTAAAAAAGAATGTAAAAATATTATCTGCTCCTGCGACATATTTAAGTAATGCCTTTACTTGTTTAAAAGACAATTTACATAAAATCGGTAAAGTTAGAACTATTCAAGCACAGATGACAGAGAAAAATGTTCCTTATCATAAAATTAAGAATCCACTTGGAAGGAAATGGAATATACATGATGAGTTTAAAACAGGTTGTAATTTAGAACACGCAGGATATATGTTGGCGATATTATTATCATTATTTAATGGAGATATTACTAATCTTAATGTAAGAAAAGGAATTGCTAAATATTCAAAGGAACTTGGAGATAAGATCTATTGTGTCAGTACTCCTGATATTTATAAAAGTAATTTCCTACTTGATGATATTAATGTTACTATGACTACCAGTATTGTTAATGATGAAAATAGAATGATAAATATTTATGGTGATAATGGAGTATTAGAACTTCGTGATGTATGGGATTTTAATTCTCCAATCTATTTGAATGGAGAAGAAATATCGTATGAACATGATCATTTTAAAAATGATTGGGAACTTAATATTGACTTATGTAGACCGATACATGTTTTCGAAAAGGATGAAAAAAAAGTAATGGATATAATGATCATAAAAAAGATGCTTTCGTTAATGTTAGAGATTCAAGATGCTTGAACTTCTAAATTAGTATCAACTACTCGTGTCGGTACGGAATCTGTTCGTGGGAGCTGGGGTTTAGAATCCCCTTCCACTTCTAATAAAAGACCTTCTACATTTTCTTCTTTCTTCGCTTGTTCTTTCCTTTTTTCAACTGATTCTTTACTTGCCTTTTCTCGTGCTAATTGTCTTGGTGCTTTTAGTTCAGGATTCTCATTTACCATTTTTTTCACTAATTTGATTTTTTCACTTAATTCATCAGGATCAGGAAGTTTGTAGGTGGTAAAAGGAGGCATTTATATTTAGATAGATATATTTATTATTTATTATTTTTTACATCATCATTCCCCCTAATGCTTGAGACCATATATCATCTTGATCTACTTTACCTTGTGCAGAGAGTATTTGTTTTTTAACTTTTTCTTTATGAACTGTTTCTGCTTGTTTTGCCTTTTTTTCTGCTTTTCTTGCTTTACGCATCGTATCATATTTTTCAACTGCTTTATTTGCTATTCTTTCAATATCATCATCATCCATTTTATCTTGTTTCTTTTCTGCTCTTATTTGCTTTGCTTTGACTTGTTTAGGAGTTGGCGGAACATCAGCGGTTGTTCCCTTTGCCTTTGCTTCTTTTCTCTTTCTTTTATTCTCCATTGCCTTTTCTCTTGCCTTCTTAAGATTTTCGAATTGTTTTTCAGACATGACTCTCTCTTTCTTTCCTTTTTTTTGGTTTTCTTCTTCTTTAAGGGGTGCTACTTTTTTGACTTTTGGCGGTTTAAAAATCTCTTCTTGTGATAATTTTTTGCGTGCCTCTACAATAGGGATCTCTGCTTCTTCTTCTTCACGCTTTAATTCTTCTTCAATTTCTTCTTTTATTATATCTTCATCACCAGCAAAGGCATCTTCACTTTCTTTAATGTCTTTTATTTCTTCTTCAATACTCTCTGCATTAATATTAGGATTCTCTTCTTCTGTTTCAGGATCAATCATGTCAGGTAAATAATCCGCCATTTTATAATAACTTATATATTTTTCTGTATAAATAATTAATATTTTTCTATAAATCTGTATAACTTGAATAATTTTTAATTTCGTAAATAGTCTCTAACAACAACTTCATTTTCCACTTTACCCTTTTTACGAATATGAAGTATGACTATTGTATTACCTACTAAATCCGTTGATTCCCTTTCATTAATATCTACGATTTGAATTTGCATGTTATTTATCATTTGATTACCTGCGTTGTTTTCAAGATCAATATAAAGTCTTTCATGAGGTTCAAAAAATAATGCCCCATTATCTTCACCACGAGCATCAAATCTAGGAAGAGTCCATAAGATCTTTGACATAGATTCCTTACAACCATTAAAAGAATTGTGTGCTGTTGAAGAAACCCTTACAAAAAGACTACCCAGAGAATCAGGGGCAGGAGCCATCTGTGACCAGAACACCGTTGTATTTCCATCCCACGATACAGGGAAATTGCCTGTATTAGGTTGAGATCTATAATTCCCTGCCTGTAATCCTAATATTCTCGCAGTTCCAACTAATCTATCTTGTGCGGATGTTTCCCATGGAAGACCAAAATGATCACTTGGTGATGTGTGTAATGAAAAGTAATAATCTACTCCACCACTCGCATTTAACCCTACGGCAGGATGAGTAACTGTATCACCTGCTTTTGTTTGGAAGATTCTTTGTGTATCAATATCATATGCTAATAATCTTGCCTTTTGTTCTCCACGAGAATCATACTTCATTTGATCATTGACGCCAATTGGAGTATAAAGACTTTGACCTAAATAACGGATTGTATAATAATTATGAACTTCTCCACGAACGGTACTCCCACTCACATCGCTATGCCACCAATTTTTCAATTCAATTTCATCATTTTCATCTTCAATATAAATCTTTGGAAATAAAAGATTATTACTCATGGCGACTGGTTTAGGTTTAGTTCCATTCACACTATCCCACAGAGCAAGGTTTTCATCAGGTTTACCTGCTTGTCGTGCGATGACACTAACTCTTTCCCCTTGAACAAGAAACTCTATTTCAGCATAAGCACCAGCGAGCATAGAAGCATTTGAGATTGTTGTAAGGGGTGTAAGAGTGGATGGTTTAGTTAAAAGACCACGAGCTCCTGGCGGACCAAAGGATTCTTGTGAATTAGTATGGAATACTTCTAAATCATATCCTTCTACCCATTGAACTCCATAATCATAATGAACAGGTGTTCCACCACCATCTGTGCGAGTATTTATATCTCCACCATCATCATCAAATCCAGTAGGGACATCAAACTTTAAATATTGTTTTCCAGATTGATTTTTATAATTGGTTACATTATTTCTTACAAGACCTACACAGAATCCACCACTACAATTCGTTATATCAAAGGTCGCATATCCACCTGATAATCCAAGAGGTTTTCCTGTGCCGATCGCTTCACATCTCGTTCCCTGAAAAGCATCTCCAGAATCTTCCTTTTTGACTCTTGAATATACCCCAGCGGAGGTTGTTGTTGTAAAATGGTTGGTATAAAACGGAGTATCGTAGTCCTGTGTATTGGATGCTGAAAATTGTGCGAAATCAGTGCTGTCTACTTTTAATGTATCACTATCAATGTAAGGTGTCCAGTCCATTTGAGGATCTTGTGTTCCTGAAGAATTACCGTCATCTTGTTTAAAAGTCCATACCCATCCCTTCCAGACTCCTGCTTCAGCATCATCACCCACAGCACCATCATTAGAAGTGACCTGTATTTCTACTCTTACAGATCCTACATGTTCATATGTTTCTTTAATAACTCTTTCTGTGCGAGCTTGAAGCATATTTTCGAAATCTTCTTTACTGTATGTTCCAGCAGGTAAAGTAATAAATAATGGACGATTTGGAGAACAACCGAACGCTTGTTGTGCGGTAATTTGTGTTTGCGGATTATCAGGATCGTTTGCGACACTATCAATACCGCCATCAATCGTTGGAATATCGGTTACTCTTGGAATATCAGATCTTTGAGCATCTGTATTCCATCCTGATCCCGGAGGTGTTCCCCAGTACACGGCATATGTTCTATCATCGCTTAAAGAAAGACCATCCCTGTTACATTTAACAGAAGCAACAGCAATTTCACTATTAGGTTCAATAACCAAAGGGGAGCGGAAATTGTTTTGATAATTGAATGGTTTGTTTAATCCTTCTCCTTTGGAATTATCATCATAAGTATCGGCAGATGAACTTGTAATTATTAAGGACATGTTTTATATGATTAAAATATAAAAGTTTTAAAAAATAATTTATATATAATTATTATCATAATGGATCTTGCTTTATTTAAACAATCTAAAGGAAAAGGAAAATCAGTTGGAAAATCTATGAAACCTGTAAAACAGACATATTCATTACAACATGATATCGTAAAAGCGACAGTAGATAAAAAGAAAGTTAAAGAGACGGAAGTATTTAATAAACCTCCTCATCGTCTTCCGAAGACGAAGAAGAAGAAGAAGAGTTAATTTCTGCTTCTAATGTTTGAATTCTTAATTTTAGTTTTTTATTAATTTTTTTGTATTTTTTTAAATCTTTACCTGTTGAAGATTTATCATTCTTTTCCATTAATTCTTTCATCTTCTTTTGGATTGGTGTATTTTGTTCATATAATCCCATCACTGTAAGTTCCGCCTTTTTAGCACTATAATCACTCCATTCCTCAGGAGTCAATATTTTTTGAGATTTCACCCATTGTTGTAATTGATGTGCCTTTTCGCATTCCTGAATATACTTACGATTTCTTGCCCTACAATGTTCTAGATCCTTCAAAAGTTCAACATTTTCTAGTTCAAACTTCGCTTTATATTCTTCCTTTAATTGTTCTTCTTTTTCTCGTATTGCTATTGTTATTGCCCCATTTTTCTCCGTGTCTAGTTGTTTGACTTGATGTCTTAACTTTTTATTTAGATTCATTAATCTTGTAGGTTTGATGGTATGTTCACATGCTCCTACTACCGCCATAAGAAACAAACATTTTTGTTTAGTATTACAATACTCTTCTAATTGTTTTTTCATTTTATATCTCATATTTCTTTGTACTTGTGTCATAGGTTTATCTTCATCATCAGGGGAGAACTTACCTTCGTCGTAATGTTCCATTAAAATATCCAGAGCGTTATTTATTTCGTAAGGTTCTAAAAAAGAAGTCATTGATTTCTTATATTCTTATATGTTTAAATAACTTTAAGAATAATATATTTGCGTTGTATTAATGATTACTTTTAAAAGGGGAACAAAGGTAAAAATCCAGCGTAATTGAGGATAGGCAAAATGTAACCACCCTATTTCGGTAAAATCAGTCATTTTAAAGGGGATGTAACTTCATTTTAAAGGTAAAGTTTCTCATTGTAATAGGGGTTAAAAGGTAATTCAAGTAAATTACGGTGTTTGAAATAAAAGTATTGCATAAACAAATTCTAAAAAAGTGATTCTTTACAATATGCAAATATAAATATGCAGAAAGTTTGATCTTCAAAATCTGTGTTTTTTACAGATCCCCTTTTATCCTCTATTACACCCCTGTTACGCCACTTTTACATCCCTTTTAAATTACGAATGATTTGGAGTATGATATACTTTTTTCTGTATTTTGAAGGAATGCCCACGACTTTTGGCGTACTCCTGTAATTTATCTTTTACCTTTTCAGCGAGCTCCCAGTTTTCCGTTTTTAATGATTGATCATAAGATACACCTAATTCATGGATAATGATTTTATACAATATCGTAGAACTAATATTTTTTCCTAACATTTGTGAAGTCCATTTCGCCAACATTTGAGATACATAATTATTAGACCAACACCCTCCCCATGATTGTTTTTTAGGATAAGTAAATAAATATTCTTGACCTATTTTTTTATAAGTTCGCATAATTAGTTTTTTCAAAAACTTATCAGTAATGAATGTTTCTTTCAATCCATAAGTCTTTTGTGTTTTATATTGTGATACTACAAGTTGAGGATCTTTTCCACTTCGTATGACAATATAATTTTTATCGATCGTTTGAGGCATTAACTTTTTAAAGTTTCTGTAACTAATAAATTGAAGACAACCATATTCATTACGACTAGGATGTTTTAAAAGAAGATGAAATAATAATCTTACTTGTTCCATTTCCTTTCGTGTCCATGTTTCGTTGTATGAAGCATTTTCTCCCATAGGTTCATCACATAGAGAATCTAATTTACCAACCATATCATTAATACTTTCTAACGATGTCCAGTTATTAATCTGTAATTCAGTTGGTTTCCCTGCATTATAATGAAGTTCAATTGCTTCATCTAGTAATTGTTTTTGTTTCTTGTAAGGTGTAGTATCTCTTTTTTTACTATCTAAATAAATAATAATCGTGGAAAGAACATTCGCCTGTGTGGATTTTGCGGATCCTTTATTTGCTAAATAATCAAAAACAATCTGCGGATTTTCTAAATATTCATCACCATTATAATCCTTATCTTTGTTTATATCTTTGGAGATTTTAGTTAGTGTCATAGCATACTGTCTACATGTCTTTTCCTTACAATCAGGGCGGAAATCACTAAATATTTTTATCAAAGTTTCTTTATCCATTTATAATTAATTACTGTTATTTTTTTAAATTATTTTAAACATATGTAAAGAATAAATATGACTGATAAAAAACCTCTTTACAAACCTTTTAAATCAAAAAAAGCAGGGAAGAAGTTTTCCGTATATGTAAAGTCTGCTAGTGGAGGAAAAAGACTTATACACTTTGGAGCAAAAGGTATGGATGATTGGAGATCAGGAACGGCAACCAAAGCACAGAGAAAATCATTCAGGGCAAGAATGAAAGGCATAAAAAAGAAAGATGGTACATTCGCATACAAGGATAAGAATAGTTCTGCCTACTGGGCACTGCACTACCTGTGGTGAGTTATTTAAAGATAAAAAAACTATAAGAATAATGTCGGTGTATAAAAAAGTATGTAGTGAAACAGGGAGGGTTTATTATGGTTCAACAAAAAATGATCTATCAATTCGTTTAAACAAAGGGCATAAGAATTGTACTTGTCAAGATTTCGTAAATCCTGAAACAACGATTATTGAAAGTATATCTGATGATAAATTAAGATATGAAAGAGAATTATATTACATTCGTAATTTTGAATGTGTCAATAAAAGTGGAAAAGGAATTACATTCACTCCAAAAGAATATTATCAGCAAAATAAAGAGAGAATAAAAGAACAACAAAAAAAATCACAGGAAAAATGTAAAGTATGGGAAAAGTTCCCTTGTCCCTTATGTGGGAAACTAACCAATAAAAAACATATTAAAAGGCATCAAAGAAGTAATTATTGTAAAAACAATCGTAATGATTAATATAATGATAGATCACTTTTCAATTTATAACGATTCTTATTATATGTAAAACCTGTCATAGCAACATCCATATTTAGTTTTACCAACGCAGGATAAACAAAGTAATTGATTACATTTTTCTTTTGAAGATTCTTCCATTCTACATCAATTGCTCTTCTTTTTTTACCTTTTTTTTCCATTAGTCTTAATGCCTGTTCCCATCGTGGTATGAAGATTCCAAATGCTCCTGAAATTAAAAATGATTTATTATCAATCTTTCTTAATGATAAACTTTCCGTGTCAAATACAGGTTTAATAAAAGTTTTTTGATCTTTTAATTTGCAGGGTTGAAAGTCTCCTCCAATATAGCACACATCATTTAAAAAAGAGTATAGACCATAATGAAATAATTTATCAAAATCTATTACAGTATCATCTTCAATGATAATAGCATTATTGATTTTATGTTCGTAAATATGTTTTAAACAAGACAAATGAGATTCACTACAACCTGCTATATTTAATCTCAAATCATTATTACAATTATGATAAAAATGATAATTTTCATTAACCCATTCCAGCGTTAAATCTTCTTTACCATTACAACCAATCCATCTTGTAAAGCGTTTATCATGTTCATAATTTTTCCATCTTTCATCAGAAATATTAATTACAAAAACATTGTACGGATATTCAGTCATCTTTTTAACATAGGATATATTAAAAGATGCGAGATGAACCGATTACAATTCTAACACCTACATTTGATCGTAAAAAGTTTTTATCTTTAATGATATGTAATGTTGAAGAACAAGAAAATTATGATAAAAGATCGATCACATGGTTAATCTGTGATTCATACGGCAAAGATGGTGATATAGCGGAGCCTCTGCTGACACCTGATGAATATAAAGAATTACAAGAAAGATTATCACCGATACAAGTGAACTATCATTATCTTAAAAAAAAGATGACTATTGGAGAAAAAAGGAATTGGTTGTCTAAAAATGCGACAACTAAATATTTAATCAATATGGATAGTGATGATGTATATGTACCTGAATATCTAGAATATTCAGTAGGACTATTAACGAATCATAAAAGGGAATGCTGTGGATCTCCACAGATGCTTTTTATGTTTCCATTAGACAATTATAAAACTACATTTATCGCTTGTTCTCATTTAAGACAAATACACGAAGCGACGATGTGTTATACAAAAAAACATTTTAAAAGAATGGGAGGTTTTTTAACTCACGGATTTGGCGAAGGTTGTAAGATGGTAGATGGTTGTAGAGAAGATATTTTCGTATGCTCACAAGTCGCATCTTGTATGATATGCATATGTCACGAAAATAACTCTGTAGATAAAAATAAATGGAATGAAGAAAAAAGAAAAGTTCATATAGAAATGAAAATACCAAAACACATGGCGGTTTTAAAAGAAATATTTAACCAGTAATAAGGAAATCTACTTCATTATCGATAATATATTGGATAAACTCACGGAAATCATCTTCCGTATATCCCCTATGACCGCTCCATTTATGTCCTTTCATAATTAGAAGACCGCCAATTGCTTCGTTAATATCCATACTGTTCCATTTCCAAATATGATTACAAGTAAAAAAAGATAAATCCTGACGACCTACACATTCCATATTATAATCATATCTATCAGGATACAATGCCTTTCTCTGCAGTTTAGTCCTACAAGGTAATTTTAATGCTTTTATTAAATCATAAATGAATGCTGTATCTCCACTAATACAATCAGGGGGAGTGTGTGCCTGTGCTGTTAATCCGCATAATAAAAAATCAAGTCTCATCATATTATAATATTATTATTCTAATAGTTTTTAAATATCTTTACTGTGAATAATTAGGATCTCCTGCGTCAGCGAGTAGTTGTT
>JAAHTG010000260.1_pt2 | contig 10842 bp, 17 predicted proteins | sample 6116081 | NCBI WGS metagenome assembly JAAHTG01 (sample SAMN13939989, study PRJNA603662) | sponge metagenome | isolation source: marine sponge | host: Mycale hentscheli | place: New Zealand | collected 2005
GACCATTCTAATGAGCATGGATCGTTTAAAGCAGATCAGGCACCTATTAAACAAAGTAACTTGTGTTGCGAGATCAACTTACCGACTAAGCCGCTCAATGACTTTAATGATCCAGATGGTGAGATTGCCTTATGTACACTAAGTGCTGTTAATTGGGGCAATGTTAAAAAACCAAGTGACTTTATTCGTATTGGTAAACTAGCAGTACGTGGACTCGATGCTTTACTCAGTTATCAGAACTATCCAGTAATTGCGGCAGAAATGGCAACCATGGGTAGACGTCCACTAGGAGTAGGTATTATTAACTTAGCATACTGGATGGCACGTAATAATATGACATATAGCGAGCCTAATCTAGAAATGATTGATGAGTATGCTGAAGCGTGGAGTTATAGTTTAATTAAAGCAAGTGCAGATTTAGCACAAGAACAAGGCGCATGTTTGTGGAATGACCAAACAAAATATAGTGATGGTATCCTGCCTATTGACACATATAAGAAAGATGTTGATGAACTAGTAGCACATAAAGAACGTATGCCATGGAAAGAACTAAGAAAACAATTAGCTGAAACTGGCATCCGTAATAGTACACTAATGGCACTTATGCCTGCTGAAACATCAGCACAAATTAGTAATGCGACAAACGGCATTGAACCACCACGTAGTCTTGTTAGTATTAAACAATCAAAGCATGGTGTACTAAAACAAGTTGTGCCTGGTATCCATCATCTTAAGAACAAATATGAGCTACTATGGGATCAAACATCTCCAGAGGGTTACTTGAAGATTATGGCAGTGTTACAGAAATATATTGATCAAGGCATTAGTGTTAATACAAGTTATAATCCACAACACTTCCCAGATGAGAAGATTCCAATGAGTAGTATGCTACAACACCTAATGATGTTCTACAAGTATGGCGGCAAACAGTTATACTATTTCAACACATATGACGGTGCTGGTGAAATAGATATTGACAAACTTGAACAATCAAGTATAGTAGAAGATAATATAACAATTGAAGACGATGAATGCGAAAGCTGTGTAATATAAAGAGAGAAAATAAATGAGTGTTTTTGACGTAACTAACAAAGGTAGCCAAACGAATAATTTGGCATTCCTTGATCCATCAGGTGGTGTAACAATTCAACGTTACGATACAATGAAGTATCCTAGCTTTGATAAGTTTACAGACAAACAACTAGGATTCTTCTGGCGTCCAGAAGAAGTTGATACCTATCGTGATGGTAAAGACTTTAAACAGTTAACAGATCACGAACAACATATTTTTACAAGTAATCTTAAAAGACAAATCTTGTTGGATAGTGTACAAGGACGTGGACCAGTAGAATCGTTTGGCAGTATTGTAAGTTTGCCAGAACTAGAGAACTGGATCATTACTTGGACATTTAGTGAAACAATTCACAGTCGTAGTTACACACATATTATTCGTAATGTGTATAATGACCCAAGTGTTATTTTCGATCAACTTATGGATATTCCAGAGATTATTGAATGTGCTGGAGATATTTCCAAGTACTATGATGATTTAATCGAAAGTGCTGGGTATTACAACTTACTAGGCGAAGGTACACACACAGTCAATGGCAAAAAAGTAGTTGTTGATATGTATGAACTTAAAAAGAAACTATGGTTGGCATTAATGAGTGTTAACATTCTTGAAGGTGTTCGCTTTTACGTATCGTTTGCTTGTAGTTGGGCATTTGCTGAACTTAAAAAGATGGAAGGCAATGCTAAGATCATTAAGTTTATTGCTCGTGATGAAAATTTACACTTGGGTAGTACACAGTTACTTCTCAAAACGTTAAAGAAAGACGATCCAGTATTTGAACAAATTGCTAGAGAAACAGAAGCGGAATGTATTAAGATGTTTACTGACGCAGTTGATCAGGAAAAAGCCTGGGCTGACTATTTGTTTAAAGATGGTAGTATGCTTGGCTTAAACAAAGAACTACTAAGTCAGTATATTGAACACATTGCTATGAAGCGTATGACAAATGCTGGACTACCTAAGATTTACACACAAACTAGTAACCCATTACCTTGGACACAAAAATGGATTGCTGGCGGAGATGTACAAGTAGCACCACAAGAAACAGAAATTACAAGTTATATTAATGGTGGTACAAAGCAAGATGTAAACGCAGATACATTCAAAGGATTCAGTTTATGATTACAGTATACAGCAAAAACTTATGCGGTTACTGTGACATGGCTAAGGATTATTTAAAAAAGAACGGATTCGAATTTGAGGAAATCAATGTCGAGTCTGTTCCAGAAGCACGTGAGTTTCTAATTACAGAAGGTCACAGAACAATGCCACAGATTTATCATGATGGCAAATTATTAGTAGAAGGCGGCGGTATGGCGTTAGTAAGATTACAACCCGAAACTGTACGTGAACTCATAGGAGAAGTAAACTTAAATGTTAAAGATTTCAAACTTTAAAAAAGGCGATGTAATGACTGTTAAATGTAGCACTGGCGAAGAAGTCGTTGCTAGATTTGATTCAGAAGACGACAACGCATTAAACGTAGTAAAGCCAACAGTGCTTACAATTAACCCACAGGATGGTAAAGCAATGCTTATTCCTTGGATTATGAGTATTGATACAAAAAGCAATGACCCAGTGTTTATTGGTAAATCGCAAGTTGTAGCAATTACAAAAACTGAAAAGAACTTAGCTGACGGTTATATGAAAAGTACCACTGGTATTACAACAGCAACCACAGCAGAAAGCAATTTTCTTATCTAATAAATACGTGTATGAACTTTGTACACCGAAATAATGATAAACGACTATGTGGCGCATCAACTAGAGCTATAGTTAATAATGTCAGAGTAAACAACCAATTTATTAGTACAGAGGGCGATCCCAACAGTCATGGTGGGGGCGTTCTTCAAGCTACTGCGACTAGTGGTAGAACTCGTGCTGGCGGTAAACCTATTATCATTTTAAATGATCCCTCATCGGCAGACAGCTATTGCGGACGACCAGGTTATGGTCCTGAACACTGTGGACCATCAGCGACAAGCGCAAGCGGCAATGTAAGAGCCGGAGGTTAACATGGCAGAATTTACTGATTTTAAAAATGGTTTACAAAATGCCAACGACTATCTTGATACTAGACATCATCTAAGTGGTACCACTGCTTTAGGTAATAGTAATTTACGAGCAGTAGCACAAGCAGAGTATAGTTTTACACTACGTGAATTACTTTGTGGTGTACTAGGCGGCAATGGTATAAAACTTCCAAACATTCAGATTTGTATGAGCGCAAACATTAATGCGCTACTAGGCATTCCAGCATTACAAGGAGAGTTATTTGATGCGTTAACACAACTAGATGGCGCAATGAACGACTTTATGGATCACACCAAGTTAGATAGTATACTTGGACGTCTTAATGGAGTATTATCAGAAGCACAAAACGTTGCTAATATGATTAACTTTTGTAGCGCACCAGTAGATCCGATTGCTATTCCAAATATGTTGGAACGAGCAATGGGTAGTTTTCTTGGTGCTGGTAAAAACTTAATTGATCAAATTGGTAGCATTGTACCTGGTCAAGTATGTGCTTGTGTAGGCACAGGCGGCTTCAATAGTAACGTATTTAACGGCGGAATACTAGGTAACATTGCTAATAATATTGATGCTATTAATGCTGGGTCACTTGGACAAAGTGTAATTGATAGTATACGTGGAGATATCGAAGGTGTTGATAGTGGTATTAAAAACTTAATTAGTTTTGAGAATAATATTAATGGATCATATAGTTTAGGCGGAAGCCAATTTGCTACTCCTGATCCAGGTTGTAATAGTGGTGTTGGTGTTATGCATAACCCACAAAACGGCAGTATTGCTGGCAATGCTCGATTAGCTTCAAGTATGAAAGGTTTATATGACAAACTTGCTGGTTATCCAGTTACATATAGACCAGGAACATCACTAGGCGGTAGTACTGGATCTGTTCCAGTTAGTGGAAGTAACTTATCACCAACTGACGCCCAACCAATTGAATACGAAAACATCTTTAAACTATTATTTGATGATGATTTCTTAACACTACTGGATCAAGCAGATGATCCACAGAGTAATGTAGACAATCAGATTCCAGTATACGATTATTGTGGTACAATCATTGGATATACCACACAAGTAGTACAACGAGAAGCAGATAAAAGTTTAGGTAGCGATCCTACAGCACCAAATAGTCCTGGCTACCTGGCAGGTGGATTAAGCACTAGTGAAGGAAATACAGCTACAGATAATCCAACAGTAGCAGGTGGTACTATTTCAGTACAAAGCGGTGGCGGTGCTAATGTTTATTTGGTTAATGGTGAAGCCGCACAGTTAGCACTACAAACAAATACACACGATTTGGTAGTAAGAACAGATATCTTAACTATATTTGCTCGTTTAGACACAGCTTCATTTAACTTTGGTACAATGGCAGACTATCAACAAAGTAGTGTAACATTTACAGCATTTGGAAAAAACGTTAATGAATTATCTGGTACAGGATTTGTAACAAAAGATGGTACAGTTGCTATAGCAAGATCAATTAACGGTACTAATAATGAAATAACAGTTATTAATGGTAATGGTGCTGGTGGTAATCCTACTATTGGACTAGCTAATAATACAATTATACCAGGTCAGGGTTCAATTACTATACCAGTTGGTAGTTCTACTCAACGATCAACACCAGCCAATGGTGGTATGTTACGCTACAATAACACAACTAATGAAGTAGAAGCATATTATGCTAGTACAAATAGTTGGAGAGATATAGCAACAATTGATGACATCAATGCGCAAAGTAATATTTTTGTTAACATAGGTACTGGTGTAGAAGTATACAAACAAAAAAATGCCAGTAATGAACAAGAATTCAGAAAAATTAATGCTAGCGGTGCTCTTAGTATTGTACAAAATACTAGTGACATTACTATTAGTGATACACTAACTGCTAGTAATTTAGGCACTGGAGCAGAGATATTTAAATCAAGAGTAACAAATGATTTACAATTCAGAAAACTAAAATCGTCCAACAACAGCGTAACGATTACTGAAAATGCTAATGATATTGATTTAACTGTACCAGTTGTAGGAAATACAACCCTAACAACTACTAACACAACATCAACACCAGTATTGTTTAATGGATTAGCACTTAGTCCCGGTACTAACAAAACTTGGTTCTTTAAGATTTATGTTTTAGCTGGGCAGGCGGCAACTAACCGAGCTTGGCAACTACAAGGTGTAGTACAAGATATTAACGATGTAGATAGTTTTGTTGGCGCAGTTAGCCGTATAGACTATCAGCGTAATACTGGAGAGCTATTAATTAATCCTTGGAACGCTACTACAGCATACTCAACTGGTAATCAAGTTGAACACGACTTAATCATATATCAAGCAAATGCTGATATTTCTGCTAACACACCAAGTTCTTATACTACTCCTGATGTTAATAGTGATTGGACTGCGATTGACACAGGATGGAACGCTACTGTAGAAATTTTAAGTAATACCTTGAGTATCAGAGTACGTGGAGATACGTCCTCTGTAAACTGGAGTGTTAAACTAGAATACGTTGAATTATAAATAATACTGAAGAAAACACTTGACAAATAAGTCGTTTTGCCGTATATTATGTAAAGTAATAGGTTATGGTAAGACGTCATGGCATACACTATAACTTAACCATAGGCAAATGAAAGGCAAACTAATGAGATCGAAAGATACTGGAAACGGGCGCAAAATTATGGCAAAAGTCGAAGTACCCCTAGGGGTAGACGACATAACATTATACGCATTAAGATACCTCGATGAGATTGGCGATAACGATCCACGAGAAACTGTATTATCAAGCACAAAAAGAGAAATATTTGGATTTGCGAAAAGAGCATTGTTCTTATACGGCGCAAATGAACCAAAACACTATGTAACAAAAAAACTTAATGGACAAGTAAAAGTAGTTCGTAAGATTGTAGAATATAAATTTCCAGAGTGTGATTAATGAGTAATGTAATAGACTTCAATCTAGAGAGAGCAGTACGTAAAAGCGGATTGCATCGAGCAGAATGTAAACAAATGATTGAAGATGGATTTGATCCATTAAATTCCAATGACATACAGCAATATGGTGAATGGTTTCCTGTAACAGGTGAATTTTATCAGGAACACAATTGGACAGAAGAACGATTAGAAAGATTACTTGAAGTGTTGTCTCAAGACCCAGAATAAATACATAAAACAACGAAGTGGACTAAAACTTGAGCGATACCTTAGTGCTGAATGCAGACGCACAGCCTGTTAGTTTCTTACCATTAAGTGTGGTACAATGGAAAGAAGCAGTAATGTATATGTACCACGATAAATGCACAGTACTCGACTGGTATGATGATTGGGTTGTCCGATCTCCTAGTTGGGAAACAAGAGTGCCAGCAGTTATTATGCTGAAAGATTTTATGCACAAAACACGTAGACCCCGATTTAGCAAAAACAATTTGTATTTGCGAGACTTATATCAATGTGGCTACTGTGGTGAAAGACATCTGAAAAGTGAACTTACAATGGACCATGTCACACCTGTATCAAAAGGCGGCAAGACATCCTGGGTCAATTGTATTACAGCATGTAAGCCTTGTAACTGGAGTAAAAGTGATAAAGTAGGACCAAATTGGCGTCCACTATATAAACCTTACCAACCAGGATATTACGAGCTTGTACGTAAGCGTAAGCAATTAGATTTTGCGGTGCGACATCCAAGTTGGTATCAATGGCTTGATTTAGAAAATACTTAAAAACTTCTTGACAACTTATAACATTTATGTTAATATGGTGAAGTTGTGTGACTGTTCACACACCGGGAGACATAACCCGTAAAACCTAAAAGGAGATAAAACTATGGATATTCTTAAAAAGATTAAAGGATGGGCTGCTGGCCTAACAGACTTGGGACTTACAATTGTAGCACTACTGCTAGTTGTTGAGGTTCTAGGATTAGGAGCGATTCCGTTCTTCCCAGAAACAAGTGTTGTAACTAATGTATCAGCGATGCTGGGCACACTAAGCGCAGAAGGCCTAATGGGCTTGATTGCTATCTGGGTACTATATGCTATTTGGAATAGAAAATAGACAGGATTTAATTTAAAAAAAATTATAACCTATTGAAAACGCAGGAAACCTTTTCTGCGTTTTTGCTTGACATCAAGACGTATTGGTGCTATAGTCGTAGTATGATAACAAAAAAGGAAACAGAAATGATGCTTACAGGTTACACAGAAGAAAAAGTTATTGAAAACTTTGCTGACGCATATATGGATGGAGATGTAGTTCGTTGGGTATCCAATGACCGTGTTCCATTTCTTGATATGGTAACTGACTTTGCAACATTAGGTTTAATTGCTGATTTCCAAGTTGAGCTTTCTGAGAACACTCGTAAGACTGAACAGTCAGCATTTTTAAAAGAGTATATGATTTCACAAGCTAACCGTTCAGAAGAAGACAAGAACGAAGAGCGCATGATGGCGCAAGCAGCTTTTGGCCCAGATGCTAAAGTTGTTAACGTAATTACAGGAGAAGTTTTATAATGAATATGGAACAGTCACTAGTTAATTATATTAATGCTCAGCGCAAAGAAGCCGCAGAGTTCTCAAAACAACCAGGTTGTTGGATGGGAAGTTTTCCTAAAACTACTGAAACTGAGTATTGGAGCGATCGTGTTCCCTCAGGAACTCTTAAAGAGTTTATGCGTATTCAACTTGAAGAGGACGCATACTATATTACTGCTGATGCTGTTGGTAAGGGATATGCTCGCTCGTTGGATTTTGCTAATTGGAGCGATAAAGCTATTGAACGGCACATCGAAAATATTTGTAGAAACGAGGAGGTAGTATAATGAGTATTGAAAAAGAACTACCTGTTGATGTACTTAACAAAATTGACACCACATATGACACTGTACATGGTGGTCCATATGACAGAGGTGGGGCTGATAGCTATTATCGTCGCCCATATGATCCTCATTATTGGCCTCAAGGTACACAAAAAGGTGCTCGTGTTGAAATGAAGGATATGACTCCTGCAGAAATTACAGCCTATACTAAAGGCTATAATGATAATGAAGCTGACGGTTATTACAAAGAATGGTAATTAATACTTGACAAATATGGTTATTATCATTATATTGTTAAGTAAGGAGTTTTATTATGGCCACATTCGAAATTGAAACAATTGAATACAACAAACACGGAAGTGTTAAAAAGCAGTGTGAACTATTTGGTAGTAAAAAAGAAGCTATCAATCATATGAGAAAGAAAATTAAAGATCGTCATGGCTTGCTACAACGAGGTGAAGTTAAAGACGGCGAAGTTAAACTTCTCGATGATCGAGGAACTGTCCGACAGGAAATTAAATTTGGACAGATTATATAAACTCTTACACATGAGGCAAAGAGTATGAAAAAACTTATTATGGCAGCTATGCTGTTTTTCGCAGTCACTCCAGTAACATCAGCAAGTGCTGAAACAACTTTTGCTGGATATGATCAAGATTCGTTTCCAGAGACATATTGTATGGCGCTCAACATTTACTACGAAGCACGTGGTAGTAGCATGGCTGACCAAATTGGTGTTAGTGATGTTGTATTAAATCGTGTACGTGATATTCGTTATCCAGATAATGTATGCGAAGTAGTTATGCAGGGTCGACAAGACAGTAACGGAAATATGATACGTAATGCTTGTCAGTTCAGCTGGTATTGTGACGGTAAGGCAGACACTCCTCAAGACGAAGATGCTTGGGTTAGTGCACAAACACTTGCTTGGCGTATTATGAAGTTTGAGGAGTTTCGTGGACTAACAGAAGGCGCAACTCACTATCACGCACATTATGTAAATCCACGTTGGGCTCGTGACCTTACACTCACAGGATCTATTGGAGTACATAAATTTTATCGTTGGGACTAAAAATACATAAATATATGTATGAAAATTAACGAAGTAATAAATCAACCACTTGAAGAAGGTCCAAACGACCCTCATATTTTTAAAGCAGTGTTTATGGCCGGTGGCCCAGGTTCTGGAAAGTCTTATGTGGCTAGAAAGATGCTTGGATCTAGCGGCCTTAAATCTGTTAATAGTGATGAGATTTACGAATATCTAGCACAGAAGCAAGATATAAATCTAAGCGATCCAGAACAAGTATATTCACCACAAGGTCAAGAAGTACGTGGTAGAGCTAAAGAGCTTACACAAAAAAGACGTGGACACTATTTAGATGGTAGACTGGGTGTAGTAATTGATGGCACAGGTAAAGATGTTGCCAAAGTACAAAAAGATAGTCAAGCACTAAAGTCATTGGGATATGAAACAATGATGATTATGGTAAACACAAGTGAAGATGTAGCACAAGAGCGGAACAAGCAACGTTCTAGAAGCCTTCCAGCTGATAATGTTTCTAAAATGTGGAAACAAGTTCAAGATAATCTAATGCAGTTTCAGCAAGTTTTTGGTGCGGCAGACTTTCATGTAGTTGATAATAGCGGGGGTCAAGAGAACCCAGATCGTGAACAGAACTTTAATCAAGTATACAAAAACGTACAAAAGTTTTTAAATACTCCTCCCAATAGCAGATACGCAAAAGCGTGGTTATCTGATCAAAAAACAAAAGGTGAAAACTAATGGCACACACAGCAGAATCAATACAAACTTGGATAGATAATTATACATTTGTAGACAACGCTACAGCAAGCAGCGATATACTTTCAGGTATTGTTAAGGATTTATCCGGACATGGATACACATTTGGTCCAACTAGTAATAGTGGATACACATTAAGTATTACTGGTCCAGTAGTGACTCAAGACTTTATTGTTAAAGCGGACGAATAATAGCAATGTACGAGTATAAATGCGTAACAATGCGAGTTATTGATGGTAGTACGATAGATGCTGAAGTCGATCTTGGCTTTAATGTGTTAGTAAGACAACGTATTAAACTTCATGGGGTAAATGCCGCTGATATCAGAAGTGCAGACCCAAAAGAAAAAGAACGTGCGCAACAAGCACGTACCCGATTAGTAGATCTAATTGGAAAAGAATTTTACTGTCATACAATTATGAATAAGCGTGGCAAGGCTGGTAGAACTCTTGGACATGTCTATATTATAGACGCAAATGAAAACCGTATTGACGTAAATCAGATTCTTATAAACGAAGGCCTAGCCACTCGGTACGGAGATTAAATCATGTTATTTGGTATTTTAACTTTATTAGTCGCACTAACTATCAGTGGAGTTGCGATTTATTATAGTGTGGCAGGACTGGTTGCTATATTTGCTGCAGCTAGTATTCCTATTATTATAATGGGAGGTGCGTTGGAAATTGGTAAACTAGTAGCGGCTGTTTGGTTACACCGGTATTGGGATAGAGCTAAATGGTGGCTAAGAATATATCTTAGTGTAGCAGTATTAGTATTAATGTTTATTACAAGCATGGGTATCTTTGGATTTTTATCTAAAGCACACATTGAACAAACTGCCGCCGCAAATGAACAAGTAGCTACACTAGAAAGATTTGATGAAGAAATTGTTAGAGAACAAGAAATCATTACTAGAGCTAATGAGCGCATTGCCAAAGGTGAAGCAGATGCTGACAAAGAAGATGTTGGCATACAGGCAAAAATAGATAAAGAACAACAACGTATTGACAGCGCATACACAAGACGTCAGCCTAGTATACAAGAACAATTAGGTATTATTAGTGCCGCTGAACTAGCACTTGATGAAAGAGTTGCTGTATTTGAAGATGA
>JAAHTG010002371.1_pt1 | contig 10840 bp, 17 predicted proteins | sample 6116081 | NCBI WGS metagenome assembly JAAHTG01 (sample SAMN13939989, study PRJNA603662) | sponge metagenome | isolation source: marine sponge | host: Mycale hentscheli | place: New Zealand | collected 2005
TGATTTATTGACTTTTTGAATTCACGAATTTTTTTTTGGTTTGAGGCAATTTCTTTTAAATACTCTTATTCTGTCACTTTATCTGTGCTTAATATTAAAAAGGACAAAAATTAACATTAGAAGATTGAGACGGAGTGGACTTCTTTGATTTCTTTGTTTTATTTGAATTTTTATTAGGTTTATTTAAATTTACTTTATATTGATTAAGTATTAGTGAAGAAGTTCCATAGATATCATCTATAGCTAAATTAAGAGTTTCAAGGGCATAATTTGAATGAGTTAAGCTGCCATAATATCTTACCCTGTCTAGCTTATCAAAGAGAGTCATTAAGAAGTCTTTAGCTTCGGGAGCTGTGCGTATATTTGACCTCTCTAAGGTTTCCTTCCAAAATATATAACTTTGCCTTTGTCTGTATCGCTTTTTTATTTCTTCCTCTCTCGCTTTTTTAGTCTTTATCTCAGGAGGGGAAAAATCCAACTCCGTCTCTATAGATTTTATTACTTCTAGGGGAATTTTAACACTACCATCTCCTTGATGCTCCGCAGAAAGATAAACCATATTTAATAAATTTTGCATTCGGGAGAAAATTTTATCTTTGTCTATATTTCCGTTTAACCTCGCTCCACTCATTGTCATATTTTTCATAATTCAGTTTTATTTAATTTAAATATTAGTTGATTATCTTGATCTTTTGTTATAGTTATATCAATAGAAGAAAAATCTTGGTAGAACATTAAGTCATATATATAATCCCCTATATGTGCGCAAGCAGAGGAAACGTCTTCGTGCTCTTTCTTATATACTTCAGAGGGCAGTTTGGGTGATTTATTATCTATTTCAAAAAGCTTCATTAATAATTTTTCCGCCATTTCATGGGTTATCTTAGGATTTTCATCAGAATTAAAACCCTGTTTAAAATAAAATCCCATTAATCCAATTCAACGACTGCTGGGTCTTCTGGCAAATCTGGCAATTCATACTGATCTTCTTCAGTTGAGGTGATCATTTCAATTATTTCTAGATAAGCCTTTTCAATATTTTCTTCCCTTTTTATAGATTCTGATAAAATTTCTAAAGCATATTTATAATCCTCATCAAATTTTTCTTCAAAGGGATTAACAGCTAATTTTCCGTCAAACTGATCTATGGCTGCATGATAACCTTCTGTATATCCGTTTAAGGACTCTTCATTCATGAGGGTAATTGCTGCTTGAGTTTTTCCGTGTTCAAAACCTTTGTTATACTCTTCAGCTTGCGTTGTTCGAATTTGCGAAGAGATATCTATTAGCTGTCTGTCTTGGATTTGAGCTTCAAGCTCATAAGCTTTAAGTAGGTGGGAAAGGTTATTGTTTGCGGTGTACTGCTGATGGATTACTGCCATCATAATTAAAACCGCTCCTATTAGGAGGTATTTTTGTTGAAATCTCATAACTTAACTCCAAGACGGTGACCAGTACATATTTGAGAAAAGCTGGAGCTCTACGCCATCTGGAGTTTCTATATCCAACCCTATAGCCTCTCCTTCGGGAACAGCTATATCAGTCTCCTTCCCATTAATTACATAATAAAATTCCGCTTCATCGCTGGCATACATTAAGTCTTCGCTATTCATATCTTTTATATTTAGTTTGTTCATATTAAAAAGGGTCGCTAGAGGAATCATAATCTTCATTGTCAAGCAAGCTTTCAGTTTCAGGATCATTAGATAATAAATCTTTTGGATTATTAAGATAATGATCTGCAACTCTATCGGATATTTCGCTTTCTTCTATAAAATTCATCTGCTTTAAGCATACATTAACAGGAGTGTCTTTGTCAAGACTTTTCTCTGGTTTTTTGATTTGCCTAAGCCAGTTCCTTTGAGCCATCCTTATAACAAAGCGCATAAATGCGAAAGCATATATTTTATTTAATTGAACGTGACCATGAAAGCCATCTTGATCCATGATTGTAAAAATTTTCGTTTCTTCGTCGTACTCAAACTCTGCATTTTTTAATTTTTTATATATTTTCATGATGTCTTAAAAGCTAATTAGTCTGAATTAAGCAATTCCTCATCCTTAGTTTTTGCGAAATAAGGAAATAACCATCCCCTGTGAATATCATCGTGGTTCGCTATAGGGATGTTTTTCTTGCCCACTTTATCTACAAGTAATAGCAAATCTTTTTTCGGTAAGGTTATTCTTTTTCCATTCATCCATACTACATAAGGATTATGACCATTAAGATTGAAAGGTGGGGGAATAGAGTTAATTTCTATGGCTACTGGGTATTCGGGGATATTAACCACTATAACTTTTTCCACTTCTCTTGAGCTACAAGAAAAAATAAAAAAGCAGAATGTGAATATAAAGTTCCTCATTAATATTCAATATATTAGCATAATTCAAAATTTATGTCAAGTTTATTATAGAATAAAAAATTAGCCCGTTTCTTGACGAAAATGATTGGCTAGTTATTTTTCTCTTGATCCAGTACTGAGTTTTTGTTTTTCATTTATTATCTCCTGCATAAAAAAATGATACCCTTCAATGTCTTCATTTTTTATACATATAATAAGCTCAGTCTTGTAAATTTCAAGCCAATTACGCTCAGATGTTTTAAATTTTGTGTCTTGTGGATTAGGGTTGTGAGTTGATACACAGCCCGTAAGTAGCATTACAAGAGCACATCTTAACACATTATATTAATGTCACATTAAAAACTTGGACTGCATTTTACTAGAAATACAGAGAGCGCAACGCAAACAATTATGGTAAAAATTTTAGAATGTATTAAATCGTAAACTTTTTTAAGAAATTTATCTATCATTTAATATGTATACACCTAACTTTCTTTTAATTTCTCTGATTCTTTTTTAATTTGATCTGAAGAATAACCCCAAAAGGTTATTTCCCAAAGAATATTCGCGGCGATTTCTTTGTCTTCTAGTTGTATTTCGCTAGATATGTTTAAATTAATTAATTCTTCCCACGGTACAAAATCTAAAGCATAAAAACTCTTTTCCGATAAACAATAAAGACAAGTATCTAAGGGAGGATTATGATCTCGGCTTGAAGTGCCCTCTACTTTTTTTAAGTGTATCTCTAAGTCTTTATTAACCTTACCTTTTAGGTTCTTCAGTTCTTTCCATGCATCCAAAAACTTTAAATCCATGGATAAAACTGTGCCTTCATCTTTTTATTTTAAATGCATTTTGAAAATTAAATTAAATACCGACTTATAGTTGCATTTATTTATTAATTCTTTAAGAGTCATCTTTATTAGAATACACTTAATTATGCCTAGATTTCTTACTATAAGTCTGAATCCCGCAAAAAAATGCCATTATAAAAGAAAATACCCACTCAGTGGAATTAAAAAAAACAAATACCCCGCAAGCTATTAAATTAATAATACAGCACACAAAAAACAGTTTACCTCTAAGATTAAGTGGACTCCATTTTTGCACGTTTTTTTCTAGCTCCTTCAGGGGTAATATTAAGTAGGTTCTTTTTTACAAAAGAGCCTCTTAGCGGCCTTATTGAATTTATAGGAATAGATAATTCTTTAGATACCTCTTCGCAGGTTTTTAGATTTCGAAACATCTCAAGAGCTAATTCTCTTTCTTCGGTAGAAAAAGTATGCTTTCTTCGGGGGTTAGTCTTTATGCATCGAGTTAATTTTCCGGACTTAGTGAACGATCCTCTTTTAGACAATAACGAGCTAACAGGTATGTTTAATAAATGTGATATTTCTTCTGGTGAATTTCCTTTTTTGAAAAGTTTTAGAATTTCTCTAGTCTCAGACTTAGAAAATACGTGCTTAGGGTTCGTAATTTTCCTTACGCATCCATAGAGTTTTAGTTTATTTATTATAGCTATCAATCTTCTGTAGCTATATTTTCCGTTTAAAAAAAGCTTCGATAATTGATGAATATCATAAACCTTATAGTTGTCTTTTAAGAATTTTTTTAAATAATTTTTTTCGGGTTCACTCATTGGCTTAGAGGATTCGTCCGTAAAGAAAGATTTTATACTTTCCTGTCCTTTGCTTACATCTGAAAAACCGTTATCTTCTAACGTGTTAGTACCTAGGTACGCTCTAATTTTTGCAAACATATCTATACAGCAAGCTGAAACAGCTTGGTGCGTGACCCCTAATTCCTCCGATATTTCATCGTGACTAAACCCTCTTTCTAAAAGTAAGAAATACTTTAGTTCGGAGGGAGTGAGGATATAAGAGTAATCTCTGATTAATTTAATTATATATTTATACTTAGCATTCTTATCGAAAGATTCATAATGCTCTTCTTCGTACCCTTCCTGTTCGACGGCTAGCTCAAAGCTAGTCTTCTGCCCTTCTTCGGTCTGATACATACCATCTGATCTTTTGGCGTAGTATTTTTGACGAGACATCCTTCCATAAGACCATTTTATGCAATTTTTAGCAAAATTATATGCTACTTTTGTGAATTCAGTTTTACAAAAATTTTCTCCAAGCATATCAATAATATCTTCCTTCTTTTTTACGATAGAAAGATTTACTTCGCTCAACATTTCATTTTCGTCAAGCATGTGATGGGAATATCTATGCTTTCCGATAATTTTTTTGAGATCGGGTTGGTACTCAGATAAGTAAAGATCAAAATCTTTTGAATAACTAATCTGCTTTTTTGGTTCCATAAAAGTGCTCATTTTTGAACTCGGGAATAAGGAGTCGGATATTCTTTGGCCCAGTTTACTCTATTTTTCATCTTTCGCATTAATTTAGCTATATGACTATACTTTATTCCAATCATTTTTGCCGCTTCTTTTCTTGAGTTTCCGCATTTCTCCAAGTCGTTTTTAATTAATGGTTCCCAATGGTCGTAACGCTCTTCTTGTTTTATTTTTTTTGTTTTTCGTAATTTAGAAACCCTAGAGCTTTCTTGTTCGGGCGTTAATTTTGAAAAAGGAATCTCGCCTTTAGCCATTCTCTTCGCCATGGCTTTTTTCTGAAGTTCAGATCTCTTTGCCGTAGGCAAGCGAGGAGGCGTCATTTTGGGCGGCGGGTACTCTTTTAGCCAGTCAATCTCGGGAAATCTTTTCATTAAGGTGTAAAGTTTGCTTCTAGAGTAACCTAACTCAACACAAGTGTGAGAACGATTATTTTCATTTTTCATAAGCGCTGAAATGATCTCATTTTTGGTATGCTCTCTTAAGGCTTTATCCCATTTTACCCACTTGCCGATATATATAAAATCAGCCCTATCTTTCTGAGGCAATATTGTACCTGTTTTATTTTTAGTATTCCAATTATCTTTACCTTTTTTAAAACCTATAGTTTTTACATGTTCGTGGTTTGTTTTATTAAATCTATTGCTATAACCTTCAGGCCTAGGGATTTCATGTTTAAAAATTACATTGTGAATGTTTGGGAAAGAGGCTGATCGAAGTTGGTCCCATTCTTTTATTCCTAGTTTTCTTCCCTTGGAGGTGGGCTTGAAATCTTTATGAATCATAAAACCTTGGACTGCTTTGATCTTTAAAGCAGGATCGTCTTCTTTTAGTCGAGTAATTAAAAGATGTTTAGCTAAATCATAAGACTTAGCTTTTACGAACGTGGTAAAATCTTTTTCGTCGCCGTCTTTATACCTTTCAGTATAACACAAGCTCCAATATTGATGATGCGAAAAAACTGTGTTTCTAAACTCTTTTTGAATATTTTTGGGTTTCTTAGGCATGGAACTATGCTACCACATCTAAATATAAAAGTCAAGAGATTTAAGAATATTTTGATATAGCTTCTTCTAGCGCATCTTGAGCTGTTCTTATATCAACGTATTGTTCAATCTTTGAGGTGTCTAAAATGCAATTTGATCTTGGTGCGACAGTTTCTTTGCTGAAAGATTCGATATCGTCAAAGAATTTAAAATCTTTATTTGATAAATTGTACTTCTTAATTAACTCAATTACCCCTTTGGCATCAATAAATCCCTTGTTTGTTATATTAAATATTCCTTTTGGGGCTTTTTTCTCTATTAATTCTATGCTATATTTCGCAAAATCCGCACGATGGGATAAGGAATTTTTTAAATTAAGTAATTTATCATAAGATAATAATTTAGTGATGTAATTTCTTGGTGACGCGTGTTCGTCAAATGGAATGCGTAGTCTAAAAATATACGCATTTGGGTTGTTCTCTTTGACGACTTTTTCAGCAAGGGATTTTGTTCCGCTATAAAAGCTACCATTTTGGAAGTCAAAATTAGAAGGGTCATCTTCTGTAAAATGCTTATCATAGCCACCATAAATACAGCCCGAAGATATATGAGTAAAACCATACTCTTTTTCGTAACATAATTGAGCAAGCATGGAGGGCAATAGAATATTTCCCTGAATGCAGTCAGCTTTTTCTAATTCACATGCATCAACATTTGGTTTGCCAACATACCCCGCGCAATTAATTATATGTAAATCTTCACCTAAAATATAAAGGTGATACTGTAACTCGGTATAATTAGTATAATCCACATCGCTTCTACTCCAAGCAACATGAGATAAATTGCGTGACGTTAATTCTTTAATTATAGCTTCTGCTATGTAGCCTTTTTTCCCTAATATAACATACATATGTTATTTCTTTTTTCTAAATATATTATCGTAATTCTCTCGAAACTTAGAAGATATATTCCGAGGTCTATCACCTTTCCCGTTCTGATTCGTAGTCTTGGGAGTGGTCTTGGGGCTAGACTTAGGCTTAGAAGGTCTATCGGGACCCCTGCTCATTATTTTATTGCTGTTCCTTCTCCTGTAAAGGGATTATGTCCACCAGTATTTATTTTATTACCTTTTTGGTCAATTTCTCCTTTTCGAATTTTCGTCGCAGAAACTTCTTGTAGTTCTTTTGAAAGCTCTAACTGTTCAATGTTGTAGCCAACGCCTCTTCCATAAAACACATCTGTGATGTTAGGCAATTCCACTACCTTTATTTTATTCCCAAATTCAGGGCAAGCCGCATGAATTTCCGCTTCGACTTTGTCAAAACTGTAAGGATTGGAATCGTCAATACCGCCTACATCTCGAAGCGCTAAACAGCATTGACCCGTTCTTTTGATTGATTCTTCAACTAAAGTTTTATGACCTACGTGAAAGGGTTGGTACCTACCTATCAAGAGCGCAGTCGGAGCTTTATTGTCCCACATTTCAGGTTTTAGTACATCCATTACTTGTTGAAGCCATTGCTCAGGAGTTCCGCTAGTAAGCTCGATATCATAATTCTCGGGCTTTTCGAACATTTTATTGGTATCTTTAAATCTTCCTTCTTCGATACGGTTTACCCAAATAGTAAAATCTGCATTGAAAAGCTTTCTAGCTTCTTTCGTAGGGCACACAAAATCCGCAACGGAGAAAGATCCATATTTAGAACTGAACTCACATAGCTTCCCCATTCTTCGGGCATGCTCTAAGCGATCTTCTTCGCTGAAGCCCAAGTCTTTGCTAATCTCGGTGCGGATAGCATCGGCGTTAAACCAAACAGCTTTTAGTTTAGGAACTAAAAGTTCGGCTAGAGTAGTTTTGCCTGTACCCGGCAAACCCATTATTAGAATTTTTCTTTTTAAGTTAGACATTGTCATTTATAATAAATTATTAATATAGAAATTCAAAAATATAAATTATGGATCCCTCCATGGAATTAAAAGTTCATCCCAAGGAAGGATTTTTATATGATCCTTATATTTTTGAGAAAGAATACACCAGATTACCTGACATTCGGGGTTTAGGACTTCCATTGTTGCAAGATAAACTTCAGAGCATAAATCAAAAGTTTTTTGATTATTTAAATTAAAAAGAAAAAGACCAGTTCGAGTTACGCGATTTTTATGACTGTATCCCTCTGATAGTTTATTTTTAACCCAATTTTTTAATTCAGGCATTCTCTCTCTATATCTGGGTTGGCCCATTGCATCTTGAATTTCATCATATACCGTATTTTTTACCCTTGGGGTAGCAGCGACCACTAAACCATACTCGTTAAACTCAAAAAGTTTTTTAATATGATTTTGATTTACTTTAAGTTTGTGGTCACAATATAATGCATGATTTTTATCTTTAAATAAATCTGGAAAATCTTTGACTACCTCTAAGAATTTAACATATTTGGATTGAAGGCTAGCTCTCTGATAGGGGGCTGTAATGCAATTCGGGATTTCCACATCTAAATAAATAAAGTTCCAGCCTTTTAGCTCGCATTCTGATTTTAATTTTTTATTATTTGTAAATACAAAGCAATTATTAGGAAGCGGAGCTGGGTAGAGCTTGTGGAATTTATCACCAAACAGCGCAGTGAATACTATTAGGTCATCCTCCATTGACTCTCCACCCTACTATCTCAAAGTTAATTTTACCATATTTTTTTAAATGCTTGAGCTGTTGATTGTAAGAGGGGTTGTCTAGAAAATCATCTTGTCTAATTTGAGATATTTTTTTAGAAATCCTACCAAACCATTTAAAATGACCCACCTCAAAAACCTCTTTATGTTTATGTTGTTGTTCTGCCGCATTCGACCAAGCCCTCCCTGCCTTGTTGACTATAATATGATTTCCACAACTTAATTTAATACTTTTTTTATGCAACATAACTTTGGGCATAAATTTTTCTCCATTTATAAACGCCCCATTTTTTGGTTCAGGTCTTAATCGATGCATGTTACATTTAGCTGGGAACTGATCAAATAAAGTCAGGGCCGGATTTAGTTTTTCAGGAATCTCGCCTGTCGCCGTTACTCTGTCAACCGCTCCACCCTGAACCCATGTTGTCCCATTCCTGTCAAGCTGGTCGACAAATTCGTGCAACCCAGTAGGGTATTCCTGAAACTCGTCACAGTCAGCTGTCAATACCCACTCGTTACCCCCCAAGTGTTCCACCATTTTATTTAAGTAATTTCCTCGTCTATCTTCTTGATAAGGGCCAATCCAGATGGCAAATGGTTTGATTTCATATTTTTGTAAAAGCAACTTTGCTAGTTCTAAGTTTTCATGATCTTTACTTGGAGAAGATAGGGTAATATAAAGCTCGTCCACGCCTAAACTTTTATAATATTCAATAAAATGGGGGATTAAGGGCAAGTCGTATTCTACCCCAATGCAAGTTCTTAAATGTATCGTCATGCCCCTTTTATTTTTAATAATTTTTGATACATGATAATATCATCTTTATATATATTTTCTATTTTGGACTTAATATTTGCATCTTTATTTATTAAGTCTTCAAGCGAGTTATTCTGTATTGACCTGTTCTTAGAGCGATTTATATGAGGAAATCCTCCTCGTGGTCTTAATTGACTCGGCATAGCATTAATTTCTCTCCTCAAATCTTCAAACAAAAGTAAAAAATCAATCTCTTCTAGGCTTACTTCTTTTTCATTAAGATAATCAATCTGGCGATGGATGTGTGGGTCATAAATGTTGTCACTTATGTAATCCAAAAACATTTCAAACCCTGCTTCTAAATTATTTTTTTGAAGATGAAACCACTCGCACTGCTGCGTCTCCCATCTTGGACCATCCTTCCTGCATTTTATTACTTCATTAAAGCTAGAAATAATCCTATCGTAAGGATTTCTAATTACCATAAGCTTCTTATACCTCTCTATATTTTTAATTTTGAAAAAAGACTCCCTTTTGTTTAAACGGAAGTAATTCCTAACACTACTTGAGGCATTCTTTGGTATATTAAAAAATATCAAATTATCATTATTATGAAAGCACCAATCAAAGGATGCTCTCAAGCCTTCTTGAGCACACCCCCTTCTAAAATTTTCTGGCAGCCACGGGCTAGAATTTTTATATTTTTTAATATTAAACTTTTCCGGCATAATATGTTTTCACCCTAAGTTTTCATTAATCGCTCATGACTTTTTTAAAGAATAGCTTTATTCTATTTACGTCCACTAATGACTTATCTTTAAGTTTGGGTTTGGTTAGCATTTTATGATATGCATCATCGTTATTATCTAATTCAATAATAGCGTCTATAAATTCTTCATCAGAATTATACTCATGGCGATTTAAAAATGAACCTTGATTAAAATCACTTGTGACAGTTGGGTCTCCCCAGTATATAGAAATTGTTTTTGCTAAAAATCCCCACCAAATTTTTTCTGTGCAATATCCTTTTGAGCTGCTATTCTCAAATGCAATATTAAATTTATAAGAAGAAATCGCTTCGAGATTGCCTTGTGGGAAAGGCGGTATCTTAAGATTTACATTATTTAGGACACGGCCAATGCAATCGACTTTTTTGGAATTAGAAAGTTTCTTAACAAAATTATTTCTATAGGAGCAGTTATTGTTTTTTTGTATGAAAGAGCAAAATTTTGTTTTAGTAGGAATGGTGAAATCTTCAACTAGATCATAACTGTATCCATAAAAATCTGCTCTAACTATATTTGGTAACCTTAGATAATTTTCATGTTCGATTCTTTCCATTGATATCAAATAATGACCTTTATCTAATATTTGATGTGGGGAATTATAACCATGCTTTTTTATGTTTTCCGCACTATAACATATAATCTTATACCCATTATACTTACTAAAATCTATATTTCTTGATTTCTGAATTCCATAAATAAGAACTTTTGAGTCGTCTAGAGAGCCTGAAGGGAATTTATCCAAAAAAAAGTCTTTTCCTTTTTGCTTTAGATAAGATAAATTTGCAAATTTAATCATTTTTTAGTCATCATACTATTTAAATTCATATCCAAAATACTCGATGTCTTTTGCATACTTCTCTGCGCCTATCCCCCGAGTTTCATCGTACTAGTATTACGTGTAGGGTCTGTGGGGGGGGGGGGGTGGGGAGGTCGGGAGGGCG
>JAAHTG010002378.1_pt1 | contig 10814 bp, 11 predicted proteins | sample 6116081 | NCBI WGS metagenome assembly JAAHTG01 (sample SAMN13939989, study PRJNA603662) | sponge metagenome | isolation source: marine sponge | host: Mycale hentscheli | place: New Zealand | collected 2005
AAAAAAATTAATCAGAAACATTCAGATACAAAACTGAACAATACTGAGAAAAAGATAAAATATACTCAAAACACTATGTCTCGCTCTTACGAAAGTGGTAGTGGTCTTGCTGGTGAGTTTTACGCTCGCACTCGTCCTCAGTATCAGATTGAACTGGAAAAAGAGAATAGGGAATTGAAAGAGCAAAATGAGATACTTAATACAAGGTCTTATAGTCTTGAAAGGACTATTAAGGCACTTGACGAACATATACTACTTATGGAAATGAAGGAAGAGAAAAAAGAAGAAGAGAAAAAAGAAGAGGAACAACTTGAAAGAGACGCTGTAGGCGAATACCTTGAGGTCCACGATTGTCGTTGGGACGAAGAACAAGTATACGACGGCAAGACACTCTGGGACGGAGATTGTGGTGTGTTTGAGGATTGTTAGAAATCAAATAGGACTTTCACCTAGTAATAAAATTAAATAGAAATTACAATAGCACACTTTTATTAAAAAAAATAATTTTGAAAAATCAGTTGTGAAATATTCAGATACAAAACTGAACGATACTTGAGAAAATAAATTACTTACTCAAAACACTATGCCGAAATCTTCTGGTCGCAATAAACTTCTCAACGACACCTCGTTTATCAAGTGCCCCTGTGGTTTTGAAATGACCAAACGAGGAATGGGTATTGAACAAGAACGCTGTTATGATAGGGTCATTCGCCAGCACAAAAAGGTCTGTGAAATAGCAAGCAGAACTTCATTTGTCAAGGTCCGAGACCCTATGGTCGCTGAGACACGCTCTATTAGGGGTTGGGATATGGCGAGATATGTAAGCAACGACGATATGCGAATGAATGCGAACACACAAATGGTTTTGGACCAAATTGCTCATTTGGGACTTGAAAGTAATGGTGTGGATATTGAAGTCAGAGGTAATGTCCTATATACTAATGGAGAGGTTGAAGAAGCAATACAAGACGCTATTAGAATGCCTACTGGTCGTGAATTGTATGACGAAATTATGGGTGTGCCTCCTCCTCGCCCTACAAAAAGAAATCATAAGAATAAGGATAAGACAAAAAACAATAAGAAAAAGAAAAAGAAAAATTAGGAGACATAATAATTTAATTTAACCCCTATACTATGACCTTGTATATAACTATCTAAAATAAGGTCTTTTTTTATGTCTTTATATTTTGAATTATTAAAAGAGTGTCTAATCATATTAGTAGATATACTTTTTTTTAGATATTTTTGAGAAGACCTTTGAAGTGTTTTTGTAAGGTTTAGTCTTGATAATGGTTTTCTATTTTTTGGTGAAATAAATAGAGGTGAAGAAGGCATTATTACTTCACTTTTAATATAAGTTTCAATTAAATCGTATAATTCAGGCATATCAGTATAATTAATAGTGAACTCTTGGTGTCCAAAATATTCATTTGTTTTGTATTCACAAAGAAGTATATGCCAAAGTTTAGATACTGGGTCATAAATTACAGCATTTTCTTTTAAATTATTAAAATAATCGCTATTAGCGTTAGGTTGTATAAAATATTTTAAATCTGCGAACTCATTTCTACGAGGGAAAGTTATATATAGACATAAAAGTAATTCATTCATACGATTAGGAGTATCTCCTCTTTCAATAATTAAATCATTATCTTTTTTAATAAGTTGAAACCATTTTATAATTTCATTCCAATCTACAAGATTTTTTGATTTTTTTTCAGTTAGTTTAGGTTTTGATTGAATTAGTGCTTCTAATTCGTCTCTTTTATTAATATATACTTTAATTGAATTATCACTAAAATTATAAACTTTTAGATAATTTATTATACAATTTATATAATTTTTTTGAGTTTCTGGAGTGAAATTGTTATTAATAAAATACTCTTGTAGTTTATTAAATCTCCAATCCATTCCTATTTTTTTAGATATACTTAATATTGTCCTATAATATTGGTCTTGTGTTGATTTTGATAATGGGTTTCCATTTGGTTTAGTAAACTCACTTAGTTTCTTCTTATAATCTTCCATTTTATACTTATTATTATATTTATATTAGTTGACATTTCTTTAAGTATATTATATGTTTCTTTTTGGGCAACAATTTTAACGCTTTAATTTTTATTTTACAATCTTTCTCTTACAAATATTTTTTCTCACATACTTTTCATTTTCAATTATAAAACACTAAAAATGTTGTTTATATAGAAACCTTGTTTATATTATATTTATATTATATTTATATTATTATATTATATGGAAGATATTGATTTACCTTTTATTTCAATATGTATGCCTGTATATAATAGAAATCATTTTAAACAATTAATATTAAATAATATTAGGTCTTTTAATTATCCAAGAGATAAATTAGAATTATGTATTGACGACGACGGCACGGATAAGTTTTTAAAAGATAAAGAAGAAGAAAATATATTAAAAGGATTAATATATCCTATTAAATTAAATTATTTTTATAGACCATTCAAAAGGACTATTGGTGTAAAAAGAAATAACTTAACTAAAATTGCTTCACATAAAATTATTGCTTGTATGGACAGCGACGATATATATTTGCCTGATTGGTTGAGATATGCTGTTAATGTTATGAAATCTACTGGTGCTACTTGTGTTGGTAGTAATCAAATGTTATTTTTATATCCATATCATAATTGGACTACTCACGCTATTCGTTGTGGACATAAAAGACAAATACACGAAGCGTGTATGTTATATACTAAAAAACATTTTAAATCTATGGGTGGTTTTAAAAATAGTAGTCAAGGTGAGGGGGCGAAAATGGCGGACTTTAATGAAAAAAATGTTGAATTATTACAAATTGATAATTGTATGTGTTGTATATGTCATAAACATAATACTATTCCTAAAGATATGTTTATGAAAAAAGATAATCTTATTGAATTAAATATTTCTAATGAATTAAAACATTTAATTGCTCAAATACTTAACCTTAATGACGACCCTGATTATATTAAAAATCTTGATAAAACACCTGAATATTTCATAATAAAAGAAACTTAATTATAATAATACTTATTATATATATGTCTGCTCAAGTTTTTAAAGGAATTAGTGTTGCTGAAGTAAACAAATTACTTATTGAATATAAGTTGAGAGACCCTAATACTCCTACTCCTAATGCTGGAGGTAGTAAACCTAAAAAGATTGAAAAACTTTTAAAACAACCTGGTGGTAAAGACGCATTAATTAATTTATTAAAATCTATTGAAGGTGAAAAAGCAAAGAAAAAGGGTGGTAAACCTAAACCACCTCCTCCTAAACCTAAACCTAAACCACCTGTAGAAAAACCTAAACCTAAACCTAAAAAGGAAAAACCTGTTGAAGAAGATAAACCAACTAAGACAAAGAAGAAGAAGAAAAAATTAATTCCTATTAAACCTCAAGTTTTTACTGACGACCCTATAGGTTTTACTTCGGCAGAAAGACAAATATTATCTGCTCCTGATATTGCCCCTCCTATGTTTGCTGATAAGTTTATAGGTGGTGAGTTTGATACAATAGTTTTAGAAGGAATTATGTATAGAATTGATAAAACTGATAATAGTTTATATACTGCTGACGGAAAAATGATAGCATATTTAACTGATTTAAATGCTGAGAGTAGCGACGAAGAAGAACTTGGAAGTATAGAAGATATATTGGAAGGTAAAGTAAAAGAAAAAGTTTCTGGACCAGACGACGAACCTGAACCTGAAAAACCAGTTAATATGGGAATTGACTTAGACGAATTAGATAAAGAAGATTTAGATTGGTTTATTAAAATGAGTAATATTAGGTTTAGAGAAGAAAAAGAATATCAGAAAATATTAAAACAAAGAAGTGAATTACAAAAAATTGTAGATAGTGGTTTAACTAAAAAAGAGTATGAAGAAGAACAAGAGAAAAAAAATAATGAGGAGTTGACAAAACAATTCAAAGAAGAACGAAGACTTCGTAAACAAAAACAAATTGACGACCAAAAGTATATAAAGAAATATAGAAGAGAAAGTGAAAATATAAAAGTTGAAGTTTTAAGTGAACTTTATGAATATGTTAAAGAAAGATTTGGTATTGAATATGACGACGAAGACTTAGATTTGGTTGCTTATAATGTATTTTTAGCAAAGGAGGTGCCTAGTTATTACAGTAGTGAGGATTGGTGGGATACAAGAGGCATACTTTCTAATTATTTTGACGAAGATACATATATAGGTGGTTATGGAGACGCATTAAACCCTGGGTCGTCTGCTTATAAGGAACAAATAAAAGAGTTTGGTCCTCCTAAATTAATGGGAGAAAGACCTGATTATATTAAAGAAATATTAAACACACTTAAGTTAAAATATAAAACTCAGGCAAAAATGGGATTAATTGGTAGACCTGAAGAACAGATATTATATGATAGTGAAGACGAAGAAGAATTAGCACGAAAACCTGAACTTGCTAAAAAGTTTGGTAAAGTAGAAGGTTTTACAGGATTAGGTCAGAAAGTAGGACTTGCTGAAGAAGTAGTTGAAAGATTATTTAAAGAAAAAGAAGAAGCAGATAAATTAAAAAAAAAGCAGGATTGGGAGAGAAAAAAAGCAAAAGAAAAAGCAGAAATACTTGCTGAGGGTGGAGTATGGACACAATCCGACGAAGAAGAAGATTTAATTGATTTTTCTGGTTTAGAGATAGATACAGATTTTACAACAGACGAAGATACAGACGAAGAAGAAACCGAAGAGGAAAAATTAGAATATGTTAAAACAATACAAAACCAAAAATATGAAGATATTTTAAAAGGAGTAGTTGGTGATATGCCTGCCAGATTTGTCCAGTTTCAAAATGTAGGTGTGAAAGAAGATTATAGTATGTTTTTAGACGAAGACGAACAAGCATTTATAGGTGAACAAGAAGAGAAAAAGAGGTTTAGTAATCTGTCTTACGACGAAAAATATGAAGAGTGGAGAGAGATTATGTCTAACAGTGAAGGTTTTTCAGGATTTAATGGTGCTCTTATATTTAGAGAATTATATATAAAATCTAAAATTGGATTGCCTGAAAATGAAGAAGATATAAAAAGATATTTTCCACATATACTTAGTAGTAATTTAAGTAGAATAAAACAAAAAACTTCAAGTCAAATAAAACGACTTATTGAAGACGCAAATAGAGTATATAATACTGACGACGAGGAGGAGGAAGAGGAGTTTGATTTTAACGACCCTAAATGGGATATGGATACTTCTGACGAGGAGGAGGAAGATATACAAGAACTATATCCTACATATAAATATGGTCCAGTTGGAGAATTATTTGAAGGAGAAACTGAATTAGATATTGATACTGACATTAAACAATTAGATAGTGAAAGCGGTAGTCAGTTTACAGATAGACTTAAAGATATATCTAAAAGAATTGCTTTCGCACAAAGATTATTAGAAGAAGAAGAAGATAAATTAGAAAAAGAAGAAGAAATAAAACAACAAAAGATAGAAGCAAACAGAGAAGCAAAAGCACAAAGATTTTTACAACAGAAAGAAAGAGAGAAAAAAAGAAAAGAAGAAGAAAGAAAGAAGCAAGAAAGAGAAAGAGAAAGATGAAATAGTGTAAAAAAAGGTAAAACGAGTATTGAGGTTAAAATTGATAAACCACAATTAAGTGGTATGGCGTTTTTTCAGGCACAAATGAGAGAGAGAGATAGACAAATAGCAGAGAAGAAAGAATGGGAGAGAAGTCTTGCTCTAAAGACACCACTACCAATATCACCAAAGAAAAAGAGATTTATGATTGTAAATCCTGACGGAACCGAGCAAAAAAAAGGAGGAGGTGATAAAGGACCACCAAGAAAATATGCTACATTTGAGGATTTATAAGCATATTTTCTTCTGGATATTTTGTTTTAAATATATCTATCCTATCAGTTTTTTTAAACCATTCATAAATATTTTTTGCTCTATTTATTTTTAATATATTTATATCTTGACCTTGTGCTTCAAGTTTTATTAATTTATTATTTTCATATCTTACTTTATTATAATCTCTGTTATATTGTCTATATTTAGGGTCAGTTTTATATTTATTTCCATAATAAACTCGTCTATATTCCTTTTGTTGAATATATCTTTCTAATACTTGCTTTATTTGTGAATTAGTTAAATTACTCATATATAATTATATATATAAAATATATGGAAGAATTAAACATTACAGAAATAGATATTCACCCTCACCATACAAAAGGTAATTTAGTAAAGTATATACAGTCAAGTAATATGGATATATTCCAACCATATAATTTATGTAAAGATAGATTAGTAAATGATATTGTAGATTATATAAAAAATAAAAATCATATAATTACATTTTACGATAATAATTTTCCATTTGTTAATTTAAAAGAGTTTATATTATTTTTAGGTAAATCTCCACACCAATATTCCTCAGCAGAAAAGAGACAAATTAGTGATATAGCAAAACTTATAATACAATTTTGTAAATCTGGATATGATTTTAATAAAAGTAGATATGAAAGTATGAAAGAAGTGGAGGACGATTGTATAAAAATTAGTCCATTTGGAGACTTACACTGTGTAAGAACTGCTGTATCATTATTTAATATAACAAGAGGACCAAGTGAACAAATTAAATGTAAAGTAAGTAATTCAATAAATAATAAAATACAAATGAAGAATGCTTATAAAAAGAATTGTGTGCCTTCATTACAAGTAAAAAAAGGTAAATGGTTAATTGTTTTTGATTAAATGCGTTTGATATTTAAAGATAAATAAACTAATATTAATATAAAACAAATGACTGATACTTTAATGACACTTGAAATCGCAAGTAAATCTTCACTTATGAATAAAACTAAACCTCAAATTATTATGAAACTTTCTAATGAAGTTTTAGAAAAAACTAATGAAATCCAACACCTTAAAAAAGTTATTGAATTACAACAAAAAGAATTAAGAGATATTAATAAAAAATATAATATTAATACTTCTTTAGAAACTAATTTAATGACTATAGATAAAGATTTAAATGAACCTCAACCTCAAATACAACCACCTGACCCTGTTGTTATGTATAATCATACATTAGCAGTTAAGGTTGAAGAACAAAATACTGAACTTCGTAATAAATGTAATCAACTTTCAAATCAAAATGAAGACCTTAAGAAATTAGTAAAACTACACGAAGACGCAGTTTGTAATAATTGTGGTAATATGGAGAAATTAGAAAAAGAAATAGAAGTAATGACAAATCAAGAAACTGAAATTAGTAAAAAATATTATGCTATGGAGAAAGAATTAGAGGATAGTAAACACGCATATTTATTAATGAAAAAGGAAAAAGATAGTATAGCACATAATTATGAAGTATTAGATAATCAAGTTAAGACTGGAACTGCTAAAAGATATTATGCTATGGAAGAAAGGTGTAAGAATGAAGAAGCACAGAAACAACATTACGAAAGACTTATGACAGATTACAAAGGACAAGTTATAGAAGCAGATATGTTTAGAAACTCTTTAAAAAAGTTTATAAATGGTGGTAAAAGATTAGAGTTTTAATTTAAATATTGACAAGATAGATTTAATACATTTTCAAAAGATTTTTGATATTTTTTTACTAATTCATTACATAATGATTTTGTTGTTTCCCAATCTGGTGGAGTATATCTAGGTGCTCCACCTTTATTTTCTAATCTTGCTCTAATGAGAACGGAGAATTGTTTTTTATAAATATCAGTAATCCAATTATCACAAAACCAAGATTTTAATTCATTAGGATAATAAAAACCAAATATATCCATATGTTTTCTGGATACTACTGATTGTGTCATTAGTTTAGGATTTCCAATATCTACTGGAGATATAGCACCAAAATCATTATTTAATTTTAAATGGTGTATACATATATCTAACCAATTTTTATCATAAAATACAATATCGTCTCCTGCTTGAACAAAATATTCACAATTATCTTCATATGCTTTTTTAAATAACATATTCCAATAACCAACTACATTTCCTTTTTCTATATTTTTAGTAGATAAGATATGTGGAGTAATATTTATATTTTTATTTAATAATTTATATGTATTTTTATTTAATAATTTTTTTCTTGTTTGTAATTTTGAGTAGATTTTATCATTATCGTCTAATGCGAGATATAAATGATAACTATGCTGTGTATCAAGGGTATTTATTAATGAATGAATTAAATATCTAAAAAGGTGTGTATCTTCTAATTTTTTTGCCTTTGTCCCTTTAGTAGTGGAAGGAATAAGAAAACCTATTTTCATAATATAAATAATATAAATTAATTTTAAATTATATACTTATATATGTTTCTAAATAACCAACATTTTTATTGTTTAGTATTTTAAAATGAAAAGAATGTGAAAAGTAAAATGGTTAGAGGAAGAATGACAAAATGAAAATTAAAGCGTTAAAATTGTTGCCTATATGGAAACATTCAAAACAAATAGCATTTTCACCTATATAATATTTTAAATAGTGTTTTCAATAGCACCAGTTTACACATAAAAAATAATTTTGAAATACTATTTTCAGTTTCTATATAGCAACATACTTAAAGATAAAACAATTATTATATAATAAGAGAATATGGAACACATATGTCCTGAAAAAATCTCCAAGTGTATTTCTGAATTATCTAATCTCAGTGAAGAAGGCACTATCGCTCCTAATCATAATTATTACAAATTATTACGAGGTGATAATTTCAATTTCAAAAATCAACTCAAAAATAAAAGAGCATATCAATTTCAATATTTATATGATATTCAAGACCCTCTTGTCAAGAAAATACTATTTACTGATAATAGATTGAATATTGATAAGTTTAAAGCACTTATTTCAAGTAATATATATCTTTCTATGAAAATTAGAAGTAATAAATATACTAAGTTTATTGATAATGATTTTGAAGAAGTATTTAAAGATTTATCAATAAAATATATTGAAGAAAACGGAGGAGACTTTGTTATTGAAAAATCTGACTTACAAATGAAACTTGAAACATTTGATAAAGCATATAATTTAGCATTTAAAGATAATAGTGATAAACATAGACGATTTCAAAAATGTAAACTTAAAAAACAATATAAAAAATATCTTGAACAAGGCATAGACGATTGTGCCTTGAAAGAACAATTATATCTAATTATCGCTCTTATTAACTTTGTTTAGATTTCTTAGGTGCCTTATATCCCTCAAATACATTTTGAGGTTTTACTCTTTTATCCTTTTCTATAGTTTTATGAATATCAAATGATATTGGTGCGTCCACTTTTCCGTCATTTAATATTGGTTTAATATTTTTTTGTGGTTTCTTTCTCTTTTTACTCATATAAATTAATAAATATAAAAAAATATATTTATTAATATATAAAATGGTTTATTTGATTACAAGTAATACTACTGAAGTTGGTGAGGGTGTCTTGAATGGACAAGGTATTAATGACCCTGCTTCATATAATAATATGTTGTCTTCTACATTTCAAATTGAACCTGATAGTGAAATAGCAGTTGAAAGTATTAAAATTACTCGTAATGGTAATATTCAACTTACTTCTGCTAATAATAGATTTGGTGTATATGTAGGTGAAGATTTAAATGCTTGTGCTTTATCATTAGCAGAATGTAATTCGTGGATTGTTGATACTAAAATTAAAGGTGGAAATATTACTCAAACACCTCAGGATTTAACAGAAAATATTGAATATGGATTATATCAAGGTCTAGGTTGCCACCCTAATTTTATTCCTGTTGACCTATCAACTCCTTTAGTTGAATTAAAGAATGGTAGTGCTGAGTTTACTGGATTTAAATATAGTTTCTCTCAAAACTTATCTGGAACAACTGCTACTCAAATCCCTGCCGTCGCAGGTGTAGGTGGTTGGTGTAGTAGTGATTTAAAAAATATTAATTCAATATTTTCTGCGAGTGGAGGTGAGACTTTAATTATAAAAGCGGAACCTGAAGCGACACACGGCATATGCTCTTGTATTGGAACTAAATATCCTCTTAATCTTGCTAATGGTTGTGCTGTATTTAAATATGACCACGGAGCAAATGGGTCTGGAGGTATTTTATGGGAAGTTGGTTTAACAAGAGCAACTTTTAATGGTATACAAGTCCACGGAGATACTCAGTCCGCACTTAACTATGGTAATGCTGGTGTCCCTTCTGGTTGGAGAGAAGATAAAGTCCCTGTTAAACAATTTTTTGATTGGTCAGTCCAAGAGGACGCTAATGGTAAACTTAGAGTTTATCAAGCGGTTTATGATAGTAGTTTTCTTGGTGGAAGTGATAGGGAGTATGGAAAAAGAGAATTAGTATATTCACCATTAAAAGACGCAAGTGCTTATAATAGAGTTAAGTTTACTGCGATTAATCAAGGTTTAAAGATTTCTGTTTTAACTTCAACTAATATTGAAACTACATTAGTAACTCACGGACAGGTATATGACACCAATACTAAACCTATTGGTATAACTACATATCATTTATTTCCTAAGGTTAAAATGATTGATACAAGCGACGCTAAAAGAATGATTAGTTTAGAAAGTTATTCAGGATTAAATATTCCTACTCCTAATTTTAATACAAAAATAAATGCTTCATATCAATATGGGGGTAGATTTAATAATGGAACTAATGCTTGTAGCACTAAATCTATATGGGGAGCACATTTAAATGGTGATTTAACGCACCAGTGTTGGCAGTGTAATAATAAATGGATTGGTAAAGAAAGTCTTAATCAAATAGCAGAAAGTAGAG
>JAAHTG010001185.1_pt3 | contig 10801 bp, 5 predicted proteins | sample 6116081 | NCBI WGS metagenome assembly JAAHTG01 (sample SAMN13939989, study PRJNA603662) | sponge metagenome | isolation source: marine sponge | host: Mycale hentscheli | place: New Zealand | collected 2005
CGACGTGGTCTCTTCCGATCTAGGCCCCATTCAATTCCTGTCGCTTCTCGTCTTTGGCTTTCGAAAGCATACTGTTATAGTTTGTGGTTTGCTGTTGCTGGGCTAAGTGTTCTCGGCCCTCCTCTGACATGACGTCAGACAGCCCTACTTCCATAAGAGTACGGATTCCGTTCACGTTTTCAACGGTGGCTTCAAGGTCTTGCTTGGTGGCAAACTGTTCGATTTTGTTATTAAGCCTATCTAAAGAGCTGGTTGCGCGATTCGTGACATGTTTACTGTCAGTGAAATTCTTTTCCAGCTGGTCTATTCGCTCTTGTAACGCAGTGATCAGTGTGGATGGGTCTGTGGAATCAGGAACCACGTATTCAGTTTCGCTGGGAGCCGTCGCGTAGGTATCCTCAGCTGGTGCTGCGTTCGTAATCCACTCATTCGTCTGAGCATCTACTTCTTGTGTCATTGTTCCTCCTTAGAACATCTGTGCTCATAGTCTAATTTTGTTTACCCTACCCCGTCAACACTTCCTTTTACATTAATCAGCAAACGTTACGATAGATTTAAGTAGGTTCGGAAGTTGTGAGGCGCTTGACAGAAGTAATCAACATGCCTTACTATGTATGTATGCATAGCGCAGAATCTGGCGAGACGATAAATACGCAGTCAACTATGGACGACTTGAAAGCATCGGCTAATAAAGGGAAGTCGAAAGCTGAAATAATCGCGGAGGAATCGGAGCAGCCGCTCCACGAGGTAGAGGCGTTCCTCGCGCTTGGGTACGAGTGGACTAACGAGATACCAAGCGGGTACAAAGACTCTCTTTCAATCAGCAGCCACAAGCGGGCGGTCAAGAACGGGTACAGGACGGGTGAGTATCCGAAAATGTGGTTTAACCGAAAAACTGGCCGCGCATTCAAGGTAAGAGAACTCCCGCGTCGAAACGTACTATCGCTCAAAGCGGGGGCGTACAGGCCTAGAGGGTACAGGACTACAGAGTCTTACCCAGTGTGGGCATGGACCACAGAGCCGTTTGCCCACCACAGCTCTGCTCCTAAATGGTATGCGTATCGCTCGGTACAACTAGCCAGCGATAGGGGCAATAAATGGAAACTAGATAATCGTGTCGATCATGATTCAATACTTGGATTCGCAACTCGGAAGGAAGCGAAGGCTCATGTCCATAATGAGCTCGACGCACTTCGGAAGTGGCGTAAAGATCGTCTTCACGAGTAGAGACACATAAAGTCAAATAGCAGAGGGGGGCTGGATGCCCCCCTTTTTTATTAGCGACCACCAAACTCAAAGTCAGTAATACCAGCTGCGATGTCTTGAGGCTGCATACCTCGTTCATTAAGCACTTGAGTCATAGTAAGTAATTCAATATATTTTTCCGCGCTCTCTGGGTGATACGCAAGCGCTCTAATTTCATCGGCGGCGTCGGCAACCGTATATTCTAGTGGCCAGCCGTTAGGGTACGCTTGTTGTGCTGCTGGGTGCATTACTGGCTTGGCTCCTAGATACACAATAGCCGATAGGTCTAAACGCGGATCGCTCATCTTTTGTACAATACGGGATGTGTCTGCCAATTCGTTTACAGCGTTGTTAATCTTTTGGTAGAGTTCTTTGTTAGCTGCATCCGATGTTGTTCGTATTAGTACTTGGAACTCGTGCATACTATCAATGTCACCACCTGCTATTCCTTTAAGGTCTTCACGGAACGCTGCGGCTTTTTCTTCCTTAGATCGTCTATCTTTTCACCCGCGTGGTGTCCCCATAATAAGTTCGCCTAGATTAACATTGTCATTAAACAACGCCTTAAATATGTCATCTGATGTCGCGTAGTAGCGCGTTTCTTTGTACAAATAATCTTTGGCTTTAAGTGTTTCCTGTATGATAGCAGGATGATTTTCAGTGACTCGCTCCATAATAGATTCGGCTTGCTCGTACAACTTTGGATTTGCTGCGCGTATATTTTCTAACAGCTGGTTGCGGAAACTATGATCCACAATGCCTCGCACTGTAGCCTTGTCCCATGTATTCGATATTCTTCGGACGGTAGCTAATACTGGAGTTAGATTTTCAATATCTAATTCTGTAGTAAGCGTCCTGTTATCTATGCTTTCGAGCGTAGTAGCGTAAGCTGCGGTGGCACTATTAATAAGAGAAGGAAGGTCAGTGCGGCTGTATATGCCCGCTATGACGTCTCGCATGATTTCTTCTTCTTTTGCGTACAAGGTTGCTTTAGCATTTGTTATAGCACCTTTCCTTACTAAGTTTGTATCTGTAACGGCATCAGCAGCAGCTCTCTCTAACGCTGTCTGATACTCATACATAGCAGGATTGCTTTCCCCAATTTCTTTTCGCAGTAGGGACGGCACTTCTGCAATATTTTTATAATCCGCGTCAGGGTTACGACGTCGAGCCTCTATGAGCACTCTTGCATTCGCCGACAGAGGAGATTCTTTCCCACCTAATGCGCCGAAGAACAAGTGCTTATTTATTACACTTAACGGATCTACTTCTCCGTTGAGTACTCGTTGGCTTTCTATTTCACCCTGAATACCAAATGGCAGCATATCCTCACCAAAGAGATACCCTAGCATGGCTAATGTAGTGCGAGAATCAGCAGCTACGTCGCCTGTGTACACCCATTCTTCTCCGCTAAACTTCTTCCTCGTGCCAGCAGTTATAGCCTTAGAGGATAACGGAGAGCCTTTTGTGCGTAAGAAATTTGTAGCGGCTCCTAACGGGTCTCCTAGCTCCCCTGTGGTGTTAAGAAGCAAACCTAGCGTAGAGTCATACTTTCCTAGTAACGAATACTTGCGCGAGTCATCTGATATAAGCTTCAGAAAATTTGGGTTTTTAATTGCCGTGCCAGCACCTGTGGGACCTTTAACAAAGATAGTTGGGTTGAAGTCTGTGGGATGTCCATTTTGCTTATTAGCCCACCACGTATATAACGCAGCGGTAAGAGCCACGCCTCGCATAGCTCGTTTTGCTAAAGACCCAGCTGGGCCAGCGTCTAGCGCTGCTGTTTCTAACACTTCTAATTGAGCGCCAAAAAAACGTGGTGCAAACATAAACGCTCGCTCTAAAGTAGAAGGTCGTCTCTCTTGCCAGCCAGTCAACGCATTGACAGTTGATCCTAATTTTCGCTTTTCTTCTTTAGTTAAGTCATCTGGGTTTTTCAAAATGCCTTGATACGGCGCTCGTCTAAGTTTTCCAAAGTTAATCTTTGTACCATACGCATCGGCGACATTCGCTGTGGCTAGTAAACTCATCATAATGTTATGGCGCATCATGTTACCACCTTGAGTAAATGCGGCATTAGAGACGTTAAGCCCCTTACTTAATGGTTTTGTAAATGGATACAACAATGTGTTCATAGTCTGAGCTACTTTATTTTCGTAATTTCTTTCCCATTCTTGAGGAGAACTAATTTGTATTTTCTTCCCTGACACTGGTGACGTAATTACTTTCCACGGTTTGCTTTTAGGGGTTGGAATTGTTTTATCAATCGCATAGTTTCGACTCCCAGTTACAGGGTCTACCTTTGTCCGAAATGGGAGAGGGACATCTCCCGCAATAGCTATACCGCCAACCTTATCGCGTACTACAAACTCACCCAAGTTGTTTGTAGAGGCGTAGTGTAGTGAGTACTCGTCAATGTTACGTCTGATAGCTGCCTCATTTTGTTGAAGAAATTTTAATTGCGCCTTTGGGCTAAGGAGCGTGTAATACGCAGTAGTTTGGGCACTTAACATATCTAATGGGCTTAAACCAAATGGCTCTAACCCCTGAATGCCCATACCGCTAAGGTCGTAAGACGCTTGGAAAGCTCTGATTGAGTTATTTATGTTGTCTACTTCAGCGCCTATTTTGCCCCACCCAGTATCAGGTAGCGCGTCTCTTGCGAGTGCGTTTTCTACAGCGCGAGCAAACTCAGCATCAACTATAACGCCTGTACGCTCAAAGTCTTTAATTACTTTGCCCCTATTACTAGCTAAATGAGGTACATCTTGAGTAACAACATCTCCTTCTACTAGACCGTCGGGACCCATGCGAGGCTGGCCGCGCAGAGGGATTCCATTTTTGTCGAACACTATTTCTTTACGCATTAATATATCTTGACCAACACCTCGCGCTACATCTAGCTGTTGGTTGTAATATTTTTTAAACGCCTGAACTTTCATACGTGACTCATTAAGGGATTGTTGGGCTTCTTCCAGCTCCCTTTGAAGCTCTCCTACTCGCTCAGGGTCCGCTCGCGCAACCCTTATTCTTAAATCTGCTATATTTTTTTGCATTGAACCAATAATTTCAAGGTCGTGATCCATTTGCCTTGACTCATGCCTAATTCGTCGATTTTCCCACGCATCTGACGTTGCTTCTAAAGGCTGACCATCGGGAGATGTGCGGAGCGCTTCAATTTGGCGACGCAATGCAGGACGTTTTTTAAGCTCGTTATCAAAAATAGTTAAACCACGCTCATACAAGAACCGCAATTCATCAATAGCGTCTCTTATTTCGCTTGCTGATACCGTGTCTGAAGTGGTTAACTCTTCCACTTTTTTAACTTGGTCAGATAGCGCTATTGCTGTTTTAGTAGGTAAACGCAACACTGGCTGCTGCTTTGTTCCGCGAGCTCCCTTAACTAAAGGACGCCCGACTTGTAAGAATTCATCCTTAAATGATTTAACTTCTTGTAGTAATCGATTTGCTTCACCTTGATAGCGATTTCTTAAATCAACGTCAAATTTGTCTAGCCGTTCCGTTTCTATTCCTATTTCCCTTTGCGCTCGTTGCGCTGCTTGCTCTTCGCGGGTTGCTCTTGGAAGAGACTTGCGTTTAATTTCGTCAAGAGCTTTTTGCGAATCCCTTAATTCTTCACGAGCTCCACGGTAATTTTCTTGGGACGTAGCCCAGCTTTGACGCATTCTCATTCGCTCGGATAACGTCTCTCCGCCTAATCCTGCGCGGGGAGTACTTATATTTCTCCGCATCCAGTCGTTAGCAAGAGCGTCCATACCCGCTTGCAACCGTATGCTCACCAATTTTGCGGGATCTCCTAAGTAATGCCAACTGTCGCCTCCGTCCTCTGCGCGTTTAGAATTAGCAACTTCAGCCATCGTATTGCGGTATGTCCCTAACGAATCATCGGTAACTTGTATGCGCCTACCAGTACTTCCTGTCGCAAGGCTCTCCATAAATTGAGTCATTTGCCTCGGAAACATTCCTCCGTACACACCACTAGCTTCAATAGTGTCTCCAAAAAACGGCAGTTCCCCGCGATCCCACGCAGCTCGCAGCTCATTAATAACTTCTTCTGGTTGCTGCCCATCCTCTAACGACTTAGCCATTATTGGGTCAATATCCCGTAAGTCAAGGCCACTTGCTGCTTCTAATGCTTCTTGGCGAGCCACAACATCTCCGTACTGCCTGAAGACATCGAGTACCGCTTTACCTGATTCGCCTTTCCAAATGTAGTTTCCTGTTTCCCAATCAAAATCAATAAAGCCATTAGGGTTTGTTTTTTCCCTATAAATAGCTTCCTCGTTCCACCGACCATCTGTAAGAAAACTATTAATACTTCTCATGCGGGGTCTACCTAGCATTCCCGAACCGAACGGTATGCTTTTTATGACAGAAATGGCATTCAATTTGCCAAAATCTACTGATAGTTGGGAATTCATTTGCTCTATAAGAGCCTGATATTCATTTTGCAACAGCCAATTATTTTGGTTTCCCACTGGCAGCGCGGGTACGTCGGTCCAATCTCTTACTTGACCATCTGAGGTTCTATACTTCCCCCTACTAAAAAGCGCTATTTGATTTTCTGCGGCTTCTGGCGTCCAGTCCGCTTTATTCATGTTATCTAAAATATGAGCTCTTCTATATAAATCATCAAAACTTTCCCGTAAGCGGGGCAAATTAAACTCGTCGTCGTAAGCCAGCAATGCTTGGGGTTTTGTTACGTCACTAAATTCTTTAACGCTTACATCTCTTACTGGAAGCGGTGACTGCTTTGGGTCAAATTGAGTTACGTCTGGACGTTGTGGTAGCGGAGTTTCTGATAGTACTCTCGCCTTTGCAACGCTTTGTATTGCTAACGCCTCGTCGTAAGTGCTTACTATAGGAACAGACTCTCTGGCTTGTTCATACCCAAACCTAATAGAGCCGTCAGGCGCGTAGTCTACAGGGACTCGGGCCACATCGTCTAATACATTGTTGGTGTCTTTAACCATGAATACGACGTCAGGAGTGCCGTCTTCAGGGCGCCAGCCTTCCGGAGCGTACTCTGTGTCAAATTTAATTCTTGCTACAGGCTTAAAACCAAACTCAGCGTACTTACTTGGAAGAAAGCCACCTACGTCAAACGCATCTAAAGTGACAGCATTATCTGTAGCCTGTCTGAGAATTTCGTTAACATCTGCGTCACTTCCGTAACGTTTATGCACAGATACAAGCTCCCCGTCAGGGGTAACTACTGCGCCAGCTGTCTGGGTCTCATCAAAAAATACAAGATTGTCAGGATTAGAGTAAAACTCGTCTTCCTTTACATCGACTGCCCATCCTTTTGGATGCTCGGATTTGACGGCTTCGATGCTTTCCCTAAAGGTTTTTCCCAATCCTCTTGGATTAACCAGCCTGTCATAACCGCCTTCTTGTACAACGCCCGTAGGTCCGATTTGTCCTTTTCCGTTAACTGCCTCGGCTTCTCTGATGTCATTTAGTACGTCTCTCCTTACTGCGCTTTCGTCTAGTTTAATGGGTGCTTCTATTGTTGTCCTGTAAGTTGGTATGTCTGGATCAAAGTCTGGATCGGTAATTTTGGGAGTGGAGGGCAAGTTGGGGCGAACAGTTGGGCCTAAAGGCACATTTACGGGAACTCCATCAGTTTGTTCCATTTGCCTAATGCCTTCGTCAATGCGGCGCGTTTGCACAATTTTCCCGATTGCTTCTTTTAGTAACTTGCGACGATTAGGGTCAAAGGCAAAAATTAGTTCATCTACCTGCTTACTGGTAAGTTTCCCCGTAGCTATAGCTCCACCTAACGTAGCGGCTGTAGTCAAAATTACATTGTCAGTTCTTTTGTCCACCTGCTCACCAGCAGCTGTGCCTCCAGCTATCATCATGTTAATCATGGCCATTTCTTTGGCGAGCTTCTGATAGTAAGTAGCACTCTCGGAAGTTAGCATGGGGTCTACAAGCTCACCCGCGACTTTAAGAGTAGGCTTTACTATTTTTCTTCCTGCCGAAGACAGATAAGGGATGCTCCATTTGTTTGTTGCAGCTGACCATCCTGCCATAGCAGTCTTAAAACTCCGACCTGCTAATGGAATGGCGTAGTTTGATAAGTTTGTAAACTCCTTAGCCCCCTCTTCGGCTACAAAATTTATTCCTTTAAGTAAATTCTTTTCTCCGTACTTCTGAATAGGCATAGGCAAATTCGTCCCAATAATTCTCATCTCTCCATCGGTACTGCCTCCGATATCAGGGATAGTAAATGGGTCATAGCCTTCTTTTTCAAATTCACCACTTATAGCGCCAAATGCGCCAGAACCAACAGGGTTCATTGATTTAAGCAGCATCTTACCTTCGGCAAGCTGGTCTTCTTCACTTCCCTTCAGTGCTGCCATTTTTTCTTCTTCTGTTAATTGTGATATGTCTTCAGGAGAATATCCTTGCGATCCGATCCGAGACGCTTGAGTAAGATCTATTAATCCACCAAACGCCGCTTTAATGGCGTTGATAACACCACCTTCTTCTTCGCGCTCTTCTTTGTCACGATCTTCTTCACCAGTAGGAGGCTCGAACTGTTTGGGGTCGAAGCCACGGGTATTAGCCTTTTGCATTGCAGGAATACCTTGAGCATTACTTGTTCTGCGGATGTCGTATTTGCTAGCCATTATCGAGCGTACCCTCTAAATTTAGCCAAGTCCCTATTCCTGTCCATGCTCGGAGCACCAAACTGTCGCTGCGATTGCAGAGCTACGTCTTCTAGCGGTGTGTTAAATTGCGTCAGCAAGCTCGTGTTAAACATCTGACGTTCCGTAGGAGTCAGTGTATTTAGCTGTTGAAGTGTAGGAAGCGGCAAGTCTCCAAATTGCAGAGCGTTTGGCATCGTACCAGCAAACATGGCGTCTACTGCTGGTGGTCGCGTGGCTATATCTGAAGCTATAAGTTCAGCTTGGCTAGTCAGCCTCGGCACTGGTACTTCAGGAACGGTAAGCTGCTGGGATGGAGCAAAGCTGGTCTTGAACGTAGCTCGGTCTAGAGGAGTAGCGAACTCAGAAGTAGCCATCCAATCCGCAAACGACGGCTTGTCTGGCATCGTCTCGGTCCTACTAAATGTTGTGTAGTCCGCTTCGGTAGCAGCAGGGATCGCATCCAAAGCATCTTGAGCAGTTTTGATACTTTGAGCTCTAATACCCGCTACAAGATTAGGGTCTACTAATCTATCTGAACCATCTGGATTGGTCCCTACTACAATCGAGGAGTAGTCAAAATTAGTTGCATTATCAAGATTAGCTTGAGCGTCCGCTATTCTCTCTTGCTGGCTTTTGTACCCTTCCGCATCAAACGAGCTTGACTCGTTAACCGTTGGCCGCATTTCATTAACAAAACGACCGTACTGAGCGCGAGCATCAGCACGTCGCTGTTCCTCTGCTTGACGGAACTCTTCATCTGCACGACGGGAGTCAGCGCGGGTACGTCGGTCATTTTCTGCTTTGATAGCATTAGATTCGTACTGTTGTATGTTTGTCATCTCTTTAGACAGGTTGTTTAGCAAGTCTGCTTGAGTGATTTCTGGTAACGGAGACTGACCACCTCGGGTAAAGAACGTTCTGGCTAGTACATCACCACCTTGACTCAGAATATTCCGTATTAATTCACCCTGATTAGTGGCAGCATTAGCCATCTGAGGAGCTGTTTGTATAAGCGTTCTGTAGTTTCTACCTAACTCATTCAGACTATTAAAGTAGTTATTAGCTGCTAGCGTTCTTTCTAAACGATTTTCTCCTGTATCGAATTGACGCTGCTCTTCCCCAAATTCCCTCGTCCACTGACTGCGGTCTTCGTCAAACTCTAAGTTAAACTGCCTTTGGTTCTCAGCTAGCTGTCCTTGTGCAACCTCTAGGTTGCCTTGCGACACTCCTAGATTGCCTTCTGAAACGTCTAACATCCCTTCTTTGTATTGCCAATCGGGGTCAACCCCTAACGCTCCACTAATTTTTTCGCCTGTAGCTGAGTTGATAATGTACTGCTGGCCATCAGAGGCATTGGTAATTATTTCCGTAGATATCTCTACGGCATCTACTTCCTGAGCCTCAGTAAATGACCCAGTAGCCCAAGTAGCGCCACCATCTGTAGATATCTCTGATAATGCAGTATTTTTGTCAATACGCTGCATTGTTCCATCAGGATGATTTTTGATTATGTACTGGTTTTTCAACGATTCGGGGTCGTCTACGGAAGCTTTGATAAACTCAACAAATTCACCAGTAGGCTGACCCCTATTATCCAAAATATCTGTCACCTCAAGCTCTTGCTTGAGGAGCTGGCTTACTACTGTATAGACCTTTTGATTCGGGATAGGATTGCCTTCATCGTCGGTTGCGTTCCTGATGCCTACAACCATGTAGCCCAAACCCTCATACGGGTATTTGTTCTCTATCTTTGTGAACTTATCTATGGCTGATTCGTAAGCCCTTTGCCACAGATCGGGATCGCCATCAAGGCCCGCATTGCGCACTGACGCATTCGCAGCAGCCGCAGCTACTGTTTTTTTAAAATCTCTATACTCCTCCTCAGTTATCCCCTCGTCATCGGACTTAAATTTTTCCAGAAAAGCAACTACGAGAGCCTCAGCTACTTTGTCATCCATCGACCCCATTATTGACCTCCTTCCTGATTAGCGGCTTCCTGAAGCACCTGTAGCGCCTCAATAATAGCCATCTTCGCTTCCATGCAAAAGGGCTCTGTACAGTTGTACAAGTCTGCGCCATGACCGTGAGCCGCAAATGTTTTTTGCATCTCATCGAATGTAGCGCTAAACACCTTAGCTTCTTCAGGGGTGGCAAAGGCATCAGCAATGTAGTCCAACGCCATAGCGTTCAACACCGTTACCTGCCTTGCGGCGTCACTCATTAATGCTGCTAGTTCACCAGCCATTAGAACATCTCATTCGCTACGTTGACCTGTCGGTCCATTTGTACATTTTCTTCTATTCCTGACGGAGTAACTTCTTCACCCACACTAAACTGGTCTGTCACCGTTTCCTGCATACCTGCTGGTGGGGGCATCATCCCTTGAGGGGGTTGTACTGGCTGTGAATTCTGCAACATGTTAGATTGGAACGCTCGTAACACTTCAGCAGCTTGACCCTGCAAACCCTTCAACATCATCATAGTACGCACTTGCTGTGCTTCTGGTGACATAAAGAGGGTGTTCACAGACGCCTTGAGGAGCTCTTCTTGTGGGTTTTCGATACCCGAATTCTCCATAGCGGTCTCTGCACTTAGCATTCCACCGTATGTTTGGTATAACTGAGACCAGACCATCATGTCTCGCATCTCAATTGCAGCTCTGTCTGACGTGTGAAGCTCTACATCTACTGCGTAAAACTCGTCTATTTCTGCTGGCTTGATAGTTATTTCGCTAGCAGAACGTCGAGTGCTCCCCGCTAACGTGACTGGTGTGTCAAGAATGTGCTCGATGTCTTGGAACACTTGCCGTGACGCGATAGCGCTACAGGCTCGTACTGACGCTACACACCCGCCCAACTTAACAGCTGCGTTACGCA
>JAAHTG010002081.1_pt2 | contig 10801 bp, 16 predicted proteins | sample 6116081 | NCBI WGS metagenome assembly JAAHTG01 (sample SAMN13939989, study PRJNA603662) | sponge metagenome | isolation source: marine sponge | host: Mycale hentscheli | place: New Zealand | collected 2005
ACTTGCGTAGCAGGGGATTGATCTTGCGAAGACAGGCACCCGTGCTCTTAGCTCGGACGGCTCCCTGCATATTGTTTCCGTCGTAGCTCTCTGCCTCGAATTCTGCTTTACTTGGAGATACCGCGATGCTATCATATGCAATAACGATAGGCGTCTCAGCGTCCGTCTCCCTGATAGCCTTGATCGTATCCTCGATCACCTGAAAGCAATCCTCTAGTGTGTCTGGGGCTGCGTAAATCAACTTCTTAGGGTCTAGACCCAAGCTCTCAGCAAACTCTGGATTATAAGCATTCTCGGAGTCCACAAGCATTGAGTAGTAACCCTTAGCTTGTGCGTCCTTCAAGATGTGGGTAGCGAACACGGTCTTGGCTGTAGATGCCTCACCCATGAACTGCGTGATCATACCGATGGGGATGCCTTTGGTGTAGTCCCCACTAACGACACGGTTGAGGGCGTAGCTCCCAGTGGAGACGAAGCCCATGTCTGTAATCTGCTCGGAAAGGAGGCCCGCGTTCTTGAGCCTGTCTAATACTGTTTTATCCATGCCATATTATAGACTTTTGACTTCTTGGGCATCGAGGTTTCCACTGTAAACCACATGCTTAATTCCATATTTGTTTATCAGTGCTTGGCAAGAAGAACAAGGCTTCGCAAGTAGACCGTTTGCACGATACACATAGATCGTGGCCCCCTTGATGTTGATCCCTTGACGAATAGCCTTGTAGATTGCATGGCTCTCTGCGTGGAGTGTTGAAAAAGCACCGGAGCCATACTTAGGGTGAGTTTTCCTGTTATTGCAAGCGGCAATCAACACTTTGTTGCCTTTAGCTATAGCAGCCCCCACCCTGAAACGGTGCTCTGATTTCTCAGATTGCCTGATTGCCGCCCTCATCGGCGGCACGGACAGTCGATACTTCATTAGAAGCTTCCTGGTCGGTAAACGCCAACTCCAGAGATCTTAACTCTAGGGGTGACATTGCCCATATAACGCTCTAGTGTGCTGGGCTTTTCCTTTTCCGGGTCGCAGTCCAAGCACCTAGCGTTTTTCTTATCCTTATCATAGTCCTCCATCTTCATAAAAACAGACCAGAAAGCGTCACACTCTGTACAGTAAAATTCGTAATCAGGCATCAGCGTTCATCTCCTGAGCCACCCAAGACTCCTCTGTTTTGTCGATCTCCAAGCTTCATGATATTTACTCTGGCTACGGTCTCTAGATCAGTACCTAGCTCCGTTGCGATCTGTGCCACATACCAAAGCACATCTCCTAACTCCTTTGCCATTTGGTCAACATCAGTTATGGTGATCTCTCCTCCACTATCTCTAAGAATTTTCTTGTACTTGTTGCAAAGCTCTCCGGCCTCACCTGCTAGGCCAAGAATAGGGTAGTTAAGTCCTTCGGGGTAGATCGCCGTTTCGTTGGCTTGAATTTGATAATCGTTTAGTTTCATTTTTTAAATACCATAATAGTGTTTCTGAACCAGGGCATAGAGCTACTATTTCTTAGTATGGCCTCTTCTCCGATTAGATTATTATAGCCAAGGTCCTGGAAGATTTTCTTTATATAGTCATTGTTTCTACAATTTACATGGCCTTCTCCTTGTTGCCCTTCAATCGCCCAGGAAAGAATCACTAGGTTAGATGAGGACTTATGAACATTTTCAATAACAATTTCTTCAAACTTTCTTGGGATGTGCTCTCCCATCTCTAAGCATAAAACGCAATCTACAGGATCTAAATCTATAGACTCTCCTAAGTTTAGGACAGTGCATCCCTCTTTAGTAATTTGTTCCGTGTAGGGGTTTGCATCAAAACCAGAGCAATCAAACCCGTCTTGTCTAAGATGTCGAGTGTACTCTCCATGTCCACATCCAAAATCGTAAACGGAAGTAATTTCATACCCCTTTAATATTTTAGAAATAGAATTCGCTAATTGAATATCAAAAAAATGCCCTTCAAGATTATTTCTTAAATAGGCTCCTGTTTCTCTACAAATGTCATAACTCATAATATTTTGTATGATTGCGTACCCCTACCCTCTCCAATGTGATAATACGTTTTATCTTCTAAGGCTGCCGTGAGATACCCTTTATCATAGTAAAGTTTACTTATATTTTCTTCTAATTTACCTGCATAGGATTTTACTTCCTCGTAAGCTTCCTTCCTAAAAATACTAGGGTTATATGTAAACCCATACCATTGACCTCGCCACCCAGGAACCTTCACTCGATAATTATTCCCTATGGGCGTTGTCTCAAGAGGTCCTTCTGGGTGAGGGCACCCTTGTCTAAAAATAACTTGTAGAATATCTTTACGGGTATTAAGAACGTCCAAGCATTCTTCTAAGGGAACAGAATGAAAATGCCAGTCATCTTCACAATGAAAGATATAGGGGGTGTCTACCAGAGAATAAGCCTTATCCACGCTTTTTGGCTGGCCTATCTTATCTTTGTTTAACAATATTCTCCATCCGTCCTGGGTCTTATATTTTGTAAAGTAGTCCCTGACCGAAGGATCACCAGAATCATCAATGATAATTTTGTGTTTTATGGAGTCTAGAACTTCATCACCAATCGAAGCCAGGGTTCTATCTAAAAGATCAAGCCTGTTACAGCTTGTCAATACTAAGGTTACATCTTCAAACATAATCGTTTATCCTCGCAAAGAAGGAGTCGAACAAATCATTGCTTTTGTGTCCATTCCAATTGTCGTCAATGCCTATCCAGGAGGTCCTAGTCCTAAAGTGTCCGTGTATGAGTTTATTGTCTTCCTCGCTAATATCAACAGCTTCATCTTCGCATTGCTCTTGCGTAATTAGTACAGCTTTAAATGATTTGTTGTACTTATCTTCTAGGAATAGCAAAAACTCACATAACTTTTGTTTTAGCTTGGGAATGTCATACTTTGCGTGAGGTCTGTAGTAGTAAAATAAGGTTACTTCGTTGTCTGACTCAAAAATAGCCTTAGTTCTTTCTGTTTTTCTAGCCAAGCTCGCATACGCTTCTGGAGTCTCAATGTCAAAATGAAAGAAGCTGCATGTGTCCCAAGAGAAAAGACCCTCATGATTTAAGGTGTACTTTTTGTTAATAGACTTATTGTGCCTTATTCCATGCTCAGGATAATAAAGGTAATTCACTCTCTCAATAAGCTGAGTGTTCATTAAATCAGAAAAATCATTTTCTACTATTTTTGTAACACCCTCTAAGTTTACCAGCATATCATCAAATATATTTGTAGCATCCTGCTTAATACCTGACCTGCTTAACTGATACTTAACTAAGCAAGTCTCCCCTAGAATAACACTTGTATTTTTCATTGCTTCTGATAAGCGCCCCAGGCGTAACTTATTCCTCTATCAAAAAAAGGTGCGCGAGTGATACCCTCTAAATCTAAATCATCTTCTCCAACTTCAAAGTGATTCCATACGTCTTTTCCTCTTGTTTCAAAGTCTTCCTGATTTATCATGTAGTCATGAACCATTAGAATGTCCCCAGGCTTTGCATACTTTTTTACTTTGTTAAATTCTAAAGCTTTATCTCCCCCATCAATGAAGAAGATAGTAACTTTTTCTTCTTCTAAATTACTTTTAAATTGTTCTTTTAAAAATAAATCATCGTGAAGATCCCCTATAAGAAAAGAATCCTCTGCATGTTTTGAGTATGCTATTGCAGTAGGATTATTATCATAACTTCTTATTTTTCCATAGAAATCACACAATAGATTTGTTAATCCGCCGTAAGCAGTTCCTAATTCAATTATATTAGCTTCTGGATATTTAGTATAAATAAACTCAACAAACTCAGTTATGTTTAATACCTGCATTGTCCAAGAATTATTATAATATGTCGATCCACCTCTGTTATTAATCATTTTGTCTCCTTTAAAACATAATCACTACACACGCCCCACAAAAACCCCTTAAAATAAACTTCTGGGTATTTCCAAACGAAACCTTTTGAGGTAAGGGTAACTAAATCCTTTTCATGCCAAAAACAATGAATTTCCGGCTGCTTTAGCATTTCATGTAAAGCTTCAATATTTTTTGCGTGACAAAAAAACTTTTTGTTGGATAAGAACTCAAGGTCTACCTGATAAGTTGGTCGATCATGCCCCAAAAAGAACTTATTATCCGTGTACCAAACATCCAACTCTACATAATTTTCTTTTGCCGCATCCATAATATAGAAAGGTCGGTTTTCGTGCTCGGTTTTACCTTTAGTATTACCTCTATGTGCTATGGTTTGTATCATGATCTATAGTCAGAAAGATAAGTCCTAAGGTCTTCAGGAGTACCTAAGCCCCACATCCGTTTGACTGGAATGGTCCTAATCTTCTTTTCATCGGCAATCGCCTCGTTAAATACAGGGCAAACATAAAACTCATTGTTTATGCGAACGTCTTTTTTTATCATCTGCTCCGCATATTTTACATAGTCGGAGCCCTTCTTCCAATGATATACTCCAACAGTAGCAGTATTGCTAATTGGCTTTTTCTCAGCCACTTCTTTTACTATACCTTCGTCAATTCTAGCAAAGCTCCACTTGGGATGAGTAGCAGTAAAGGTCAAAATGTTACCGTCTGCCCAGTCTACCTTAAGCTCGTCCTGCCAGCCGTCCTCAAATTCAATAAACTGATCTGAGTTAGCTGTAATTAGAGGGGCATCATTGTCAATAAGATGCTTTGCAAGTAAAGTTGTACATGCTGCTCCCTCTGTAACACCCTCTACCTGCACGATCTCACACCCTGGAGCAATCAAGGGAAGAAGATACTTCAAAGCATAATTATCATAATGCTCTTTCTGAACAATAAATATATGTCTCCCATCAATGTTTAGGTTCTCCACAACTTTCTGAATCATTGGCTTACCATGAACCTCAATTAAAGGTTTAGGGAAAGTGTAACCCGCTTGCTCAAAACGTGAGCCCGCGCCCGCCATAGGGATTAAAATATTCATAGTTTCATTTTTTCGTTTACTTCAGTAGCGTTCACTACCTCAACCACCTTGGCTCCAGTCCTCTTAGCAGCCTCAATTCCTTTCGGTGAATCCTCTACTATTATAGCGTCTTCTGGCAGACAATTAAGCAAAACTAAAGCTTTTATGTAGCCCTCTGGGTGAGGCTTTGCATTGCTAATGTCTTCGTTAGATATAATGCAATCCATGTAATCGTAGATTCCGCTTTTCTGTAGCATCATACATGCAGTTTTTCTAATAGAGTTAGTTACGCAAGCTATCTTAAATCCCTCTTGCGTCAATTTTCTCATCAACTGAATTTTCGTAAGGTCTACCTTGCAAAGGTCTTCAATTACACTCATAGTTAGTTCTTGCTTAAGCTCTGATATTTTTTCCATCTGACTCTCTTGAATAAACCCTTGGTCGGCCAAAGATTTTAGCTTCACTTTGGTAGGCAGACCATTGTAAGTCGTTTCATGATCATGTCTTGAAATCTCATATCCTGCGACCTCAGCTAAGGCTCTGTTTAGTGCCTCGTAATGCCAATCACAAGCGTCAACTAGTACGCCGTCTAAATCAAATAATACTGCTTTATTTTTCTTAAAATTCATGATCTCTCGTAGAAAAATTTATCAACGTATCTAAATGTTTTAGTAAATCTACCTTCTATAGAGTTAGTCATTATATCATAACCTAAGTGTTGTAAAATTATACCCCAAACTCTTTCCATAGAATTGTTGTCTACTTTACATATTGGGAGCAGGTTATGCACCCCTAAAGCGTATGCCTGATCTAAAGCTAATTTTGGAAAAAATAGAATGGGTCCAAATGCACCGGGCCATCTCGTCATAGGAGGAACTAACCCTGTAAATTGTTTAAGCAATAATAACATTCTAGTGTCTCTTGGGTGCTCCTCATCAGCAGGGAACCAACACAGAGAAGTTACTTGATCGTTTATCCAAGGACTAAGTGATTGCTTTAAAACAAGTGAATCCTGTAGAAGAACAAAATGATCGTAATCATTTTTTAATTTTTTATACGCTGTCCACAAAGCCCCATCTGCGTAGTTTTCATTACCTAACAATACATGTTCCACCGTGCCACTTAGGTCCTGCAAGTAACTAACATTCTCTGAACACGAATCAACTACAGCTATATGAGCATCTTTATGATACTTTTTTATACTACTTACACATTCAAATATGTTAGAAGCGTTTTCTATGTATTTGCAAGGTAGGATATAAAGACAAGTCATTTAACCACCTCAGCTTTACTTAGTAAATCGTTGTATTGCTCCGTTATCTTATTTTTTCCGTAAGTGTAATGAACTGCTAAATTTGTGGATCTGTTAAATTCACTCATCCTTTCTGCATATGTTTTGTGTTTGTTAATTACCCAAGGAAGGTTAATAAACTTGTAATGATACAAAATAACCTCAGCTTCCTCGGATTCTACCAACCCAGTTACTTTAGAAAGAAGATCTGTTCCGAACTGCGGGTGACACCCGTATGTCCATGCCATGTCCAATTTTGGATTAAACAAGCAGCGTTTACTATAACATATATCCGGCACCCCTTTTTTTATTTTGCTTAAATCTGTATTATTCTCATCTTCGCCTATCATATTAAAGCCACGATCTTTTGGTACTGTTACTCCTTCCTGCTTATATTTCTCTAAACAGGAAACTAACCCATCTGGGCCATCTTTATGTGAGTATAGCTCATCTAAATCTACGACCATAACCCAATCAAAATCTTCGCTAACTTCTTTGTAGCAGTTTTTCTTTATGTCTAAATAAGCCCTATCGTTAAGTCCTCCTCCAACGGCTTCCCAAGAGACGACCTCACACCCGTTATCTAAAGCAATTTGTTTAGTATTGTCTGTTGACATATTATCATAAATAACAATCTTGTCACAGAACTTTTTATAATGCTCAATAAACTGAGGCATCAAAATCTCTTCATTGTATGCTAAAGCGTAACAGGCTATTTTCATCTTACACTCTCCGATTTTTCTAATATGGAATTGTATTCTTCTTTTATTTTGTCTTTCCCGTAAGAATAATGAACATTTAGCTTGTAAGCTTTGTTAAACTCACTCTGCCTATCTCTGTACTCGGGGTGCCTATCAAGAACATATTGAAGATTAATATACTTATAGTGATGTAAAAGCACCTCCGTATCGGAGGACTCAACAATACCAGAAACATCTTTTAAATGATTTCCATGTTGCGGATGACATCCGAAAGACCATTTCATATCTAGGCGAGGATCAAATATACAACGCTTGCTATATGATAGATCTTTAACTCCTTTTGTAACTTTAGAAATATCTAGACTATTATCATCTTCTCCCACCATGTTATATCCTTGGACTTTTGGAAGCGTGACCCCATCCTTACTGTATCTCTCTAGACATTTAACTAATCCATCAACGCCATCTTTGTGCGAGTAAAACTCATCAGCATCTACAGTGATAACCCAATCAAACTGCTCCCTATCTTTTTTGTAGCAGTTTTCTTTGATCTCTATATGTGCTTTATCGTTCATACCTCCACCAGTGGCTTCCCAAGCGATAACCTCGCAGCCGCTATCTAAAGCTAACTCTCTTGTATTGTCCGTAGAGATATTATCATAAACAACAATCTTATCGCAAAACTTACTGTAATGCTCTATAAACTGAGGTAAAATCTTTTCTTCATTGTATGCTAAAACGTAACAGGCTATTTTCATCTGTGCTCCCCTAAAATTTCTGACTCGTATAGTGCTCCTAAGTTTTCTTGAACAAACCTTGAGTACATACTCCCATCTGAGGCAAAACTCTTGTCATACCAACCCCCGTAATGAATCCATTTAGAACGCTTCATTACAAGTTGCATACAATCAATATAATTCGTTTGTGGTGGATAGCCTGTCAAAATCATTTTCTTTTCTGAGTCAGTGTCTCGGAAAAGGTGGAACCCATCCGTAGTTTGTCCATGTAATATTATCGGAAATATCATGATATCTTTACTGTCAAACTCATGTTTTCCATACTTAAAAGCAAACTCTATGGGCTCTTCTGAAAGTGTGTTTAATCTAGCTAAAGCATCTTTATTAAGAAGGTTATCACAATTTAAAAAGATTACATATTCTCCTTCCCCCATACGAAGCCCTAAATCTCTCAGGCTATGCCCCCAATCATTATGTCTCACAGGCGTTTCGTGATACCGAATACCCTCTATATTTATTTTTTCATGATCTGGGTTGGGACCATCATGGATTAATAGTATTTCGTAATCAGAGAACGATTGTTTTCTTAAACAATCTAATAGCTCATTAACCTCTTCCGAACAAGATACTGAGTGGTGATAAGGAATAACTATACTGAACTTGTATTTATGCTTATATAATTTATCCAAATATTTAGAGTATTTACTAAGCTCTACAAGGACGCCGGAAGTGAAGCTTCTTGATGTTTCTGATAAAATTCCGTTGTTAGCTATTTGTGGTAAAAGAGCGATTGTTTTTCCTTGAGCAATACAGTTCATAAACAACCAATCGTCTCCAAAGTAAATAATCAAGTCGTTTGGAATTTTAACGTAATCCTTCTTATCAATCATAAAACAACAACCAAAACCGTCATTCCTTTGAATGGTGCGCTCTACTTCTTTGCTTCCTGGATTAAAGTTTATAGATACTATAGCGTTTGAATCCTTGATCTTTAGTGCTTCCTTAAAAAACTTAGCCTCCACCAGGAAATCGTCGTTTAGAATAACAACAGTTTCATTTTTGGCTTTGTCTACACCGAGGTTCCAAGCAGGATTAACCCCAATATTACCACTCTGCTGAAAAATGACTGCTTTCTCGTCACTTACCTCAAAGGTAGGTTCCGCATTTGATATAATAATAACTTCATCCACTACCTCTTGAGCGAATACTGTCTCCAATACCTCTGGGAAGCATTCGGGCCTCCACATGGTAGGTATGATTACACTTACTTTATTACTGTTTTCCATTTCTCTAAAATCTCCTGGTCAGACAAAATAACAGGATTGTTCTCATTGCCCCTGTAAGGCACTCCAGAGAGCTTGCACTCTGCTTCCACAAGTCCATACGTCTCTCGCTTAGAAGCGTGGTAAACGGCCTCTACAGAGCCGTACATAGCTTCCTTGTCATCTTGATGTGCTTTTACCTCTACCAGACCCAAAAGAGGGTTAACAAAAGCATTGAAATAAGAAGTGTCCGTTACCTGCCCAAAGAGGATAACCTTATCAAAACCGTCTCCTAAAGCCATTTCTATAGCTTTGTGCGTCTGCTTGTGCTCGTCAATGCTTCCAATGACACCTGCGACGTTGTTTTTCGGGCTAGTCCAGGAAATCTTTTCTACACGGGGAGGAATAATAGCGAAAGGAACGTCCACACCGTGCCAATCTTTTTGATTATTACTTACGAACTGTACAGTGTCATAACCCGCTGTAGGCTTTTCACTCAGAGGAAAAAGATTGGTCTCATGACAGCTTAAAATGTGTTTTTTAACTTTCACCGGAGGGGGTTGGATGAAGTGGCTAATTAGTACGTCCTTTTCGGTAAGCCAGCATTCACTGATATGAGCAGATCTACATTTATCTTTATGCCAGTCATGAGGACCATACAAAGTACAATCATATCCAGCATCATTTAACAAATTAGTTAGACCTATGTGGTGAAGGGTGCTGCCGCCAGGATTGGACCAACCGCTAACTATCTTTACTTTCACGTTTCATAACCTCTTCGTATAAAGTAATTCTATCCCCAGCACGCTTATTCATATCAAAGTTTTCTTCTGTAAGTTGGTGAAGATTTTCTCCCATACGCTGAACCATATCTGGCCTTTTAGCACAAAAGGTAGGAATCCTTACCCACTCCGAAGGACCTTCCTTAGGATCAATCAGGAATCCAGTCTCACCGTCCTTGATCCACTCATCGTAGCAGCCCACATTGCTGGCAATCAGAGGTATTTTGTATCTTCCACACTCTGCTACTTTAATCTCAGACTTACTGTCGTTGAACTCATTCATCTCAAGGGGAGCTAATGCTACATCCATCTTAGAATAAAACTCTCCGTAGCGGTCAGGTTGCAAAGCGTAATGAATATTCCAGTTCTTACCTCCCTTGAACCCCCTTAAAATAATTGATTGGTAGCTCTTCCAAACGTCTGTCTGCCAATCCGAGTTTCCGGGGGGTGGGTGTCCATAGAAATCCCATTGACAATTCTCTCTACCCACGCGCTGGTTTACTAGATGAGGGACCCCTGAGAAGTATTTAAGGTCCTGTTCGTGGTGAATCCCCCCTACCCATCCGAATCGAACGTAATTTCTTTTTCCTCACCTTAGTTTTTGGTAGATTCCAACAAGGTAGATTGTAGTCGATTGTGTTCTTTACTATTGCTAAAGAGTTTCCCCCTCCGATAAAGGGCTTAACTCTCTCTGCAAACTTTGATTGCGTTACGGTGACTAGATCCGCATGGCTATAAATGAAACCCGCAATCTCCTCTAAGCCCTTTTCTTTGTATACGTCGTACAAGCGGTGACCCTTATAGATGTTGGTCAGTAGGTCATCGGTGTCGTAATGAACAAAGCAACCAAACTCCTTAGCCTTACCAACAATTCTAGCGGTATAAGGTCCACCAAAATTAGACAGATTTTGAGTGAACACGACATCTGCCCACTTCAGGGTCTCAAAATCCCAGTTCTCTTGCCAATTTCCTGTCTTTTCGTCAATACCTAAAGGGTTTTTATCCCACTTAATCTGTACCTTGTCTCCATGAAGCTCTTCCAGCTTACGCATAGGAGCAATGCTTCTGTAATACGCACATCCTCCCTCATTAGCG
>JAAHTG010001166.1_pt4 | contig 10798 bp, 12 predicted proteins | sample 6116081 | NCBI WGS metagenome assembly JAAHTG01 (sample SAMN13939989, study PRJNA603662) | sponge metagenome | isolation source: marine sponge | host: Mycale hentscheli | place: New Zealand | collected 2005
AGAATTAAAGGAGAGGGTAAAACCTCTCCACTTTATAACTTTTTAAATATGCGAATTATGAAAGTATACATCACAATAGTAGAGAATGATAATTTAGATGCTCAGATTAATGTATTTAATACAATAGCTAAGTATCTTGGATTGATGGAGAATAACCTACCTGATGAGGAGATACATCATGTATATACTAATGTATATTACTACAATCAAGACAAAATCAATATGACTAAATTTGCAGATTTTGTGAATAGCCTGCATGATTTGGATATTAATTTAAATCTTACAAAAACAGTAAAATGAGCAAAAAACTAAAGGAAATCCGTATATTGGATGAGGTAATAATAGTAACTGAATCTCAGTTGCTATCCCTCTACCATGAGGATGAGCAGGCCAGACTGATGGCCCTACACCAAGAGCAGGAACAACAAAATGCAATTAACAATTATTTAGAACACATTCAAAATTTAGAACAATGGAAATAATACGATTAACACCACAATTGTGGCAGACAGTAGAAATCTCAGAACTATCAAAGGCTATCATAGGATTTGCTACAGATTTTCAAAAAGCATCATTAAAGGCTGATTCTCAGAATAAGCATCTCAGAAATAAGTACGTTTCACTTGATGGATTGCTTAACACTATCAGACCTATTCTCACAAAGAACAAGCTATCCATTAGTCAGGACCTTGCAGGAGAGTATCTGATTACTACCTTAATGCATGAATCTGGACAGTTCAAAGGTAGTGCAATGATATTCAATCCTATGACTGATAACAGAGGTACAAACAATCTGCAGCAAATAGGAGGAGGTATAACTTATGCTAAAAGATATGCTCTTGCTGCCCTGCTTGCAATCAGCACAGATGTAGATGATGATGCTCAATCCATGCAAGGAAAAAAGATAGCTCCTGCTAAAAAGACTGCACTACCAGTAGGAATGTATGAGCATGCAGGGAAAGCATATGAGAGAGATGGTAACTTTGAAGCAGTAGAGAAAAAATATACTCTTGATGCTAAAACTAAAAAAGTAATCCTCTCAAACATCAAAAAGTGAGCTGGCTTAATATAGAGCAAAATACTCCTGAGTGGCTTGAATGCCGCTTAGGTTTATTTACCTCCTCAAACATATATAACCTTTTTGTCAAAGGGAAAGGAGGAAAGCTCAGCAAATCAGCAGAGACATACATAACTCAGAAAGCTATAGAGCACATCTACCCTATACAGGTTGAGAGCTTTGGCAGTAAAGCAATGCAATGGGGTAACGATCATGAAGATGATGCCCGGAATGTCTATGAGGTAGTAACAGGTAAGGAGGTTACTAATGGAGGATTTTACCGCTTTGACTTTTATACTGGCAGTAGTCCTGATGGTTTAGTGGGTACTGATGGAATGATAGAGATTAAATGCCCCTTTACCCGAATCAACCATCTTAACAATGTGCTGAACCTTAAAGATGATACAGACCTATATAAGTCATCTAAGCAGTATTACTACCAAGTACACCATCAGATGTTTTGCAGTGGCCGTAAATGGGTAGATTTTTGCTCCTTTGACCCTCGTCTGTTGAGCTCCAAAAACTTTCTCCATACTATCAGAGTAGAAAGAAACGAGGAGTTAATGGACCAGATGGCAGAGGTAATCTATGAAGCAGGAAAGGAGAGAGATAGAATTATTCAGGAGTTTGAAAATATTAAGCAATAATTAGTGAGAGAGAGTTTTTTCATGTTGTTTGAACTTTCTTGGAGGTAGGCTATTTAATAGCTTACCTTTTTTTTTGCTTATAAGTCAAAGTTTTTGTACTTTACCATCATTAACTAATAAAACATTCAGAACATGGAAAAGAAAGGTATTAATACACTAAAGGAGTTACTAACCTGGCACACTGATCTAATAGATGAGATTTACCAAATAGTAGAAAAAAAGAAAGGAAAGAAAGTGACCGGATGGGTAGCATTTAAATTCTTAGATAATCTATTTCAACTATTCCCTATCCTAACCAAACATAAAGAGATAGCAGCAGAGTGGCAGGATCTGGACTTTGATGAGAAAGCACAGATCCAGGAGATGGTAAGAACTCAGCTCAACATAGAGCACAAACATACTGAAGAGCTTGCAGAGAGACTCTTTTATATCATCATAGAGCTTGGGGATTTCCTTGCTTTTGTGCTTGAGAAAAAGCCTGCATAACTTTCCGGGCATCAGACCACCTATCAGACCACCTATTAGACCACTATGAATATATTATTAACATTAGGTAGCACAGGCCATAAGGTCAAAGAGCTACAGGAGAAACTGAATAAGATATTAGGCAAATCCATTTCAATAGATGGAGATTTTGGAATGAATACTGATAAACTTGTCAGGCAGTTTCAAAAAAAGTACAATCTAAAAGAGGATGGTATTGTAGGAAATTACACTTGGAAAAACATAGAGATACAATATAATTCAAAAAATACAAACTTGATGACACTTGGACCATCAAGATTTGTGGTTTTCGTAGATGCCGGACATGGAGGCTGCACCACCACCGGCATCTATACCACAAAAGGGAAAAGAGCTTTCCATCCAGATAAAAAACTGCATCAGGCAGGCAATTACTATGAGGGTTATGAGAATAGGATAGTAGCTGAGATGTTTATAGAGGAGTGCACTAAAAAAGGCATTCAGACAATAAGAACATACCACCCGTACAAAGATACTCCATTATCAGAAAGATGTGATATAGTAAAGAGCTGGTTAGATCGGGGATATTATGGCTATTTGCATTCATTCCACTCCAATGCTATAGCCTCAAGTAATTCCCCTGAGAAGATGTTAGGTACCAGGGGATTTAGTGTCTACACTACTACAGGACAAAACTTATCCGATAAGATAGCAGAACAACATATGCAGAATGTCCAGTTAAAGATAGGAGATTGGAAATATAGGTACCAGAAATCTGATGGAGACTCTGACTATGAGGCTAACTTTTACATTCTACGCAATACGGACCTTATCTACTATTCAAAGTTTGGAGCTATCCTTGAAGAGTTTGGATTCCATACCTCAGCAGTAGATTGTGAGTTTATTATTAATCATAGGAAACAGAGAACCGCTGCAGCTCTAATGACTGCACTCTGGACCAAAGAGGAAATGACTAAAATTTAAGCAGATTTTTTCAGCTTCTCTTTTTTAATCTTATCAGCTTTCTCCTTGATTCTTTGTCTTACTCCTTTGAGCTCAGTTTGAATGTCTTTGATATTCTTTTTCATAACATCTTGTTTATATTATCCATCTTCTCATCAATTGATGCCATTATTGTGGATAAGTTATTTAATGTTTCGATATGTTCAATCTCTCTATCTCTAACATATGTATTTAACTCTTTTATCCCAGCAGCATGCTCCTGCCTCTCTGTCCTAACCAAAGCTTTCTCCTCCTTGTACATTTTTAAGAGATTCCAAATGATTAAGCCACAAAGTACAATCAGTGGAGATTGCTCTGCAAACCTCTGAAATAATATAGTAAAATCCATTTGTAATAATTTTATAATTTATAATATCTTCCCTACTGAATAACTTACTCCCTCAATTATCAATGCCCAAATATCTAAGGTAGTATTTGTGTCCAACCCTATCTGCATTATCATCATATCATCCTCATAGTAGTTATCAATCTCTAATCCATCAAATACTGCTGAAGATATAGTCGCTGCTGAGGATGCCAGTCCCGTAAGCTGCACTACCTGTGCAGGATTAACATTATAGGCTACAGCAGTAGTACGAGGGATAGGCACTAATCCGCCTGCAGGATCAGCAATATTGTTATTAAGAACCTCCGTAGGCAAAAAGCCCATAGTCATATCAAAGCTTGCAATGGCTCCTCCACTACTATATAGCAATTTGAATCGTATAGGATAGGCAGTACACATTCCTCCAGGTATAGTAAATTGAAAATTAATATAATCACTTGCATTATTCATTCTGCCTTTTTTTACTTTGTGCGTCCACTCCTGTTCTCCTACAACACCATTTCCTACAGTCACGCTATAGTCAGATGTAGAGTTACCCTCTCCCCAGGTATTACCACTACCAAATAATGTTTTGCGATACAAAGCTAAACCATGTGCTACTTGCATTCCGTTTTTATTCCACATCATGTGACTTGGAGTAAGCATAAATTGTGTAAATACAGGAGGAGTAGCCAAACTGCCTAAAGTTGAAATTCTTAATCTTGCCCAGTACCCAGACTGTCCATCTATAGTTACTAAACCCCATGCAGTAGATGGAGAGATCCCAAACCTTAACTGCTCTTTAGAGTTTGACCTGAGACATATATTATTAGCATATCTGTACTGCTCATCCATGCTTATAGATTCTACTCCTACTCCTGCCCATGCAGCACCGTCCCATATTTCTATAACATAAGTAACCCCTACACCAACACTACCAGTTGCCTGATTCATGTTAATCCCCCAATGCTTAACAAGGTCTCCTGCCTCATCTCTTCTTATACTGCACCATGCAATAGACTCATTAACTACATTAGTGCTAAACCCAAAGGATGTAAGAGGATTTCTACTTGCTGCTGATGCAGTAATGTCTGCAACAAAAGTCCCTGCTGCATTAAGTTGCACCACTTTATTATATGTAGCATTTGCTCCACCTTTCCCTGTCATAAATTGACTGCCACGTTCAGGGAACCCTATAAGCTGGTCTACTCCAAAAGTTCTTTTTGCAGCATTTCTCTGTTCTGAATTTTCCTGAGTTAAACTGACTGCAAAATCAGAAGCAGCAGCATTAGGATTTAATGTGTTATTCCAATAAAAATTAGGCTCCATCTGTGCAGTAATATTAGTCTTTGCATCTGCAAGGTCTAAAGTAGGATCTACTACTACACTAAATCCGGTCAATGCAGGATATGTTCCACCTACTACAGATGTAGTTTCAATCTTACCGCCTAATGCATCAGTCTGTGCATCATTTCCTGTTATTAATATGCCGTTTTTAAGGTTAAAAAGATTAAGACTTATAAATACTCCTACTCCTCCTGTTCCTATTTCTAAGCCATACTCTACACCTGTAGCACCTATGTTAAAATCAAGTATCTGCATCCTACCTCCTACCACTTTTCCACCTCTCTGCACAGAACCCGCAGAGTTTGGTACATGGATAGACTGGCATGCTAAGATGCCTCCTGTGCAAAGCAGTATATTTTCACAATCTAAAACAGAGTATCTAATTTCAAAAGCTATAGTTTTTCCTGCAGCAGTATTAACAAGACCAGATCCTAATGCTCCTGCTTGACCCTCAAACTTAATAAATTTCGCTGATGCAGTCTCCCCTACAAGTCCTGCAAAGTGAACTCCATAGGTTGCATCAGTTGGTATGCGGACAGTAAAACCATAAATCTCACTACCTGACCCCATTGTCACTCTTGTTCCTGTTGCTAATGCTCCTGTAATACTTGTCACACCAAATCCACCTGTACTATTTACAGATACTCCTGCAGGGATAGTAAAAGACTCTGCATACACTCCAGGTCTTACAGTTACTGTATCCCCTGCAGCAGATGCCCCTAAAGCAGCAGTTATTGTAAGGTATTGCAAATCTTGTCGCTCAGGTAGAGCAGTGCCATCATCTCCATTAACAGAATCTACCCATAGAGTTTTCCCTGTATTAATTGTTCCTCCTCCACCACCACTTGCATCTATGGTAATATCATTGGTGCCGGGAGTGAGAGTAATATTAGTGCCTGCAATCAAACTCTTAAACTCAAGATCTACTCCGGTTTTTTGTTTAAATACTCCATCCCCTGCACCTACATTGCTGGCAGTATTAACCTCTCCTCCTCCACCACCTCCTGATGTCGGTACTGATACTGATGTACCTCTGATAACAATATCTTTAAGGTATAACACAACATCCTGCAGATTACCTACAGGAGTGCCCCCTGAATCCTGCACATTGGCAATAGTGTCAGTACGAAATATTGTTCTGTTTTGATTGTTGAATATAGTGATAGAATCATTTTCAATCCTATATATAGCTAAGTTCCTATCTATTGCCAGTAGTGGCTGAGCAGTTTGGTCTATTACTACAGATTTACCGACTAAATATACTTTCATTGACATATTTTAACAATTTATTTTCCTGTCATTCTCAGTTCTGTCTGAGAATGTTAAATTAACGTTTACCCCTCTATCAGTTACAAAAAACTCAGTGCCTGCATTACCCTCTAATTTGACCGGAGTTAGCTCATATTTGTAGCTATGGTTATTCCCATTATAGTCAGAGATATAAAGCTCAGAACCAAATAAAATAAAGTTCCATAGCTCATCTGTGATGCACTCAGGTATCTGTAGACCTTGAAACTTATACTCTCTTTTGCTGCTCATCGTATTTTGCATGTAGCTATAATCTCTCTTAGCTATATTGTCCTGCTCAAAGCTATACTCTGCCCGGCCAAAGAATCCTCTAAGCCTCATGGATGTAGTGTAACCGCTATTTTTAAAGTCTGTATCTTTAGCTATCAGCTTGCCATCCATAACAGAATCAATCCTAACTGTTTTATCAGCTACATCTATGCTAAAGTTTTTGAGATGGTAAGTATCAGAGAACACATCTACTGCAATCCCTGCTATAGTAAGCTCTTTTTTTATCTGATAGTTTCCTGTACCTAATAAAGTCAGTACCTTTCTCCAGTCTACAATATAGTAAGATAAATCAGGCTGCACTCCTCCAAAGTCTACAAAAGTACCATAAGTAGAGGAGTTTAATGCATAGTTTGTAGCAGTATCTACATCTACCAATACAAAATCTACTGTACTGTTGGGTAATTCTCTCTTAAACCATGATCCAGTAAAATCATTTTTGTAAGGATCAGCATCTGATATGTCAGCTATTACCAGGTTCAAATAGCAGCACTTACTGAAATTACGATCAGGAGGAGGAGCTTCAGGCAGCTGGACTCTAATTGCATAGCTTAGTGTCCTCTCTGCTGCAGGGCATATATCATCAGCTCTTGCATCTAAACATTCAGCACAATCTGCATAAACATCAAAGGTAGTAGCGAGCTCATCAGCTATAGCCTCCTCCCCTACAAACGTCCAGCATTCACAATCCCCGGGAATCTTAAAAGTGCCCGGAGCAGCAGCCAAAGGAAATCCAAAGTTTCTCTCCTCTCCTGTTTCACAGTTTCGATACTTAAAAATATCATAGGTAGGAGTGCAGGAGTTTTGAGTAGTAGGTCTTAGGTCAGGAACCGTACCTGTACAAACACATCCCCCACCTATAAAAGTCAGAGTATATGTTTCTAATGGACTCTGTCCTGCAATGTACACCACCATCCCTGAATAAGGATGAGTACCTTTCCAGCATAGTGATAATATGCTTGGATAAAGACCAGGATTGCATGAAATCAAATTAAAACAAGGCATTTTTTTCTATTTACATCCCTCTCTGCCAGTAATTTTGTAGCGAGAGGCACTAATTAACTTATTCGGATCTACTAAACATGAACATCTCAAGACTGTAGGAGACACTATCACAACATCTAACAGAGTACCTCCTGCAAGTGGTAGCAGTGGATTGCCTACCTCAGGCAAAATAATAGAGCTCAATTGTCTGTATTCGAGCATCCCGGCACCACCATCCACCTCAATGGAGTTTATCCCATATATATTTGCTAAAGATACCCAAGTACCTGAGCTCCTTGTATATTCAATCTCAATCCTTACTATCTCATCATCAAGGATAACTCCCAAAGGACCACCAGTAACAGGATCAATTCCACCTACCAATAAGGTACTATCACTTTCTCTGTAGTAGTTTACTACTGTAGTGATGTCTGGATTAGCATCATAGTCCACAAATGGCAGAGGCTTAGTGTTTATGTACCTTACTGTCTGCCCATTAAGAATAGCATCAGTATATACCACAAAACTAAAGGTATATCCTGCATTGCTTAGCCATTGGTACCAGTCATTATTGATGCCATTGTTAAGCTCAGCATTATTGTAGAAATCCTGCTCTATCTCTGCAGGAACATTGATACGTTTTATCCAATCTTCCCATCTTACTTTGTATCCATATAGGCCTCTGACTCCTTTCTCCGTTCCTGTATTTAGAGCAGGATAGTAATCTACTTTAATAAAGTTCTTATCATTCCCGGCTACTAATTTAAAACCTCTACTTGCATCAAAATTGAACTGAGTAGGATCAGGGTACTGTGTTAGGTCTACTCTAAAATTCTCAAGCTCATAGGTAAAGCCATCAGAAATCCTTTCCACTATAAAGCCATAACTCAAAGCAGTTACTACAGGAATAGTTGCACTTATGGCCTCATCAATAGTGAATAAAACACGTGATAGCAATCCATCTTCTATCCGGATGTCATTGCCACATGTAGAAGCTACACTATTTTCATCTTGAGTATGATCCAAAAAGTCTATAGTCATACCAGGATATGGACCTACTGGCTCTATAAAAGTTTTCATCTGGCTATAATCCAAGAGCAGAGATACTCTATTGCTAAAGTTTGTTACCTCATTCTGATCTGCAATGCTTATCCACAAAACATAATTCCGTTCAGTCTCATCCATAGCCTCAAACATAGCAGCAAATCCCGGGTTAGGTTCAAAGGTAGCCTCAAAAGTTACTTGCTCTGGTCCTGTCTGTTGCACTCTAAGCCATTGCACATCCATAGTGTTAGCAGTGGCAGAGTATCCAAAAGACTTAGTAAGTGCACTTGATGGAGTATATGCATATGCATTACTGACATTAAAAGCATCTTGAAAAGTATTTATCTGGCCTCCCGTATTCATAAGCAGATTTTTATAAAAAGGATATTCATTCTGCTTATAATCATCCTCCTCAAGTGGTATCCATGCAAAACCGAACTGATACTTAGTCTGACCTGTAAGATTCACGACTCTATCTATTACTGCAGTTACCTTGATGTTATTCTGATAGTCAAGCTGAGCAACCGGAGTGCCCCCTGCAGGCTGAGATAAGTCTGTATGCTTTTGGTATGTTAATGAAACAATATTAAAATCATTCTCAAGACCATTGTAATTCTCATCAAACCATCCTGTATTCCCTAACTTGTCAGTATTGGATAGGTCATTCTTTATCTCTATGTTGGGATTGTTGTATACTGGCATCCCTATTATCTCGAAATTATCTGTAAGACTTGCAGCGTCAAAGACCTGACCCGGAGCTACTCTATCCTCAAGATTCGTGATATCTTCAAAAAACGAGCTAAGCATAAAGACCAGCTCAATCTCATATCTATGCTTTATGTTGAAAAAGGTAGGACCTAAGTAGGTACATTTTACATAAGCTATAGACATCCCTGACTGATTACCTAATGGCTCCATGTTTCGAGGCAATCCAATAGGCATAATCGATAGATCATCTGTGTCCTCTAATAAAAACTCTGTTAGTGTACCATCAATAAAACTGGTAAGATTATTAGATGAGCTCTCTGAGTTTTCAAGATGTCCATAATTAAACTTGATCCCTTGAGGTTTTTTTTCTGTGTAAACAACTACATCAACAATGTTAAAAGTGCCACTATTTACAGGTACAATCTGTGACCATACACCAAAACCACCAATAGGATTACCACTTGTACCATCTACTATGTAGGCTTTGTTGTCCTCAATCCTGCCTATTCTTATCACATCTCCCGGGAAAGGTACTCTATTAAAGTTATCTACAGGAGATGATGGGTTAGTTATATCTCTGTGTATCCATTGCAGAACTATACTATCCCCCTCAGCAAAGCCATACTCATTCCAGCTCTTACCATTGGTAATAGTTAGTACATCAGGTTCATCTATAAAAAGACTGTTGGTAGTATCAAACTCAATGAGTACACCAAACTCAGCTTCTATAGTTAGCTTTTGCCACTCTCCGGTATTCCCTAATAGCCAATTAATACCAGTATCCTGGGGCCTAAACATAGAGGTATACTCCCTTTTTTTAATTTCAACGCCCATTATTTATATTTTTAGTCATTATCTTAATTTCTGCATCCACATTCTCTCCACTTTTAGCCTTAGAAACTAACTGTTTTATCCCTGCTATCTGTGCCTGCATAGCTTGTAACTGCTCAGGAGTTGCCCGGCTCATTAAGGCCTGCATAGAAAGTTCTATACTTTTCTCTGAGGCAGCAATCATGTTATTAGCTTGCTTTACTGTAGCTTTGAGCTGGTCTATGCTTTCATGTATTTTCATAAGAATGTAATATTAAAATTGTCATCATAAAGCCTATTGACCCTATAGTTAATGGTAGCAAAGTTGTTCCATATATCCCACTCTAAGGACTCAATCTCTGCAGGCTCTCCCTGCTCTGTCTCTACTTGGTTATTGTCAAGTAAATTTACAAAATCCTCAAAACAAAAAGGTATTTTTTGCTCTCTGTATATCCAGTATTGGTTATGCTTACCATTAATCTGCTTAAATGAATTAATAAAGTGGTAATTATTCCATAACTGTCCTGCACTTATTATGTTTCTCTGATCAAGTTGCAAGCTACTCCCTGCCATGACTACCATCTTAGGACTGCTCATAAAATGAGATGATGAGCTTAATGCTCCAATCCTATTTGTAATCTGCCCGGATAAACTTTGTGGATTACCTAACTGCCCGGTCAAAGAATCTACTACAGATACTAATGCTCTTACTATCTCCTCTATTATAGTTAGCTTATCCTTTCTTAGTGACATAGTGATAGGTATTCCTACCTCCTGCAAGCCTGTTAAGGTTGTTAATTTAGGATTATTTGTAACCTTTGGAGATAAAACTGCCTG
>JAAHTG010002381.1_pt1 | contig 10795 bp, 5 predicted proteins | sample 6116081 | NCBI WGS metagenome assembly JAAHTG01 (sample SAMN13939989, study PRJNA603662) | sponge metagenome | isolation source: marine sponge | host: Mycale hentscheli | place: New Zealand | collected 2005
GAGATATAGTAGAGGCTCAAGCATTATTAGCTAAAAATGTTAATGCTATGTTTACAGCATTTAATAAAGTCACAAAAATTGTAAAAGAATTAAAAGCTACAATTGTTGACCAAATGAAACCTTTCTTTGACCAATTTGCAAGTTTAATAGGAAAAGGTGGAAGTGTATTTAAAAATGAAGTTAACCCATATGCTAAACAATTGGGTAAATTCATGAATGATATAGGTTTACGTCTTATAGATATTGTTAAAAACCAAGGACCTACCCTTAAATCTATATTTTCAGGAGTACTTGATCTATTTGGGTCTATATATAATGTAGTAGGAGGAGTAGTTAAACAATTATTAGGAATTAATGATGCTTCTTCTACTTCAAGTGGATTTTTATCAAGTATGGAAGGTGCCATACAATCCATGGTAGAAAAGCTTAAAAATGTTGATATAAGTGTTTTAACTGAAAAAATTAGGGGATTTATACAAGGAGTAAAAGATACTTTTGCAGCAATTAAAGAAGGTATCATGAAAGCAGTTGACCTAGTCCAAAATTCAGCACTAGGTAAATTTTTATCAGGGGATGTAGGAGCAACATCTATAGCTATTGCTCCTTTAGCTTTTAAAGGATTTAAAGCTAGTGGCATATTTGATAGAGGTTCACAGGCAAGGCCTATGTATGTGCAAGATGTAAATGGTAGCAGTATGATGGATATGGCTAGCAAAATGGGGGGACGCCAAGCAGGAATTGGAGGTGGATTTAAAAAAGGCTGGAAAGGTTTATTTGATTATGCCAAAATGTCTCTTAAAGGAGGACGTGCTGGTAAAGTAGGTAGAGCTCGTATAGCTAGAGCAGCTAAAGGTTTAGTTACAGGCCAGGGTGCTTCATTTGTAGGTGGTACTGGTAAAGGTGCAGCACAAGCTGCCGGTAGATTAGGAGGTATAGTAGGTAAATTAGGTACTGTTGGTAAAAGTTTAGGTAGATTAGCAGCAGGTGGGGGAGTTGGTGCTATTGTTGGATTAGCAGCTGAAGCAACATTAGGTCACTTTGCGAAAAAAGCTAAAGCAGCAGCAAGTGCTTTAGATGAACAAATTGCTATGACTACTGATATGGGGGAAGCAGCAGAATTAGAACAAAAACGAAGTGCTAAATTAGAAACTGCTCGCAACTTAGGTATAGCTGCTGAAACAGCCAAATTTGCAGGGTATGGAGCCGCTATTGGAACTATGATAGGAGGTCCATTTGGTGCCGCTATTGGAGGTGGAGTTGGAGCTTTAGTAGGATTTACTAAAGGTGTAATTGATGCTGAGAAAGCCAGAAAAAGAGAAGAATCAGCTGCAGGTAAATTCGCTAGGCAAATAGAATTAGCTGCTATAAAACATCAAAAATCACTAGCACAAATTGAAGTTCAATCTGCTACTATGAGAGCTAAAGCTGCTAAGCAAGCCGCCGAAACTGAAAAATCAGCTAGAGAAAATTTTGCTAAACAATTAGCAGGAGCAAATGCTACTTTTAAAGATTTACAAAGTATGGATTTAAAACATACTGATGAAGCCTTTAAAAAATTAGCAGTTGATGCCCTTAATGCAGGTCAAATTACAGATAAAGAATTCTCAGAAGCACTAAAGGGCAATATAAAACCCTTAGACCTTTTAGAAAAAGCAGCAAAACGCTCTGGAGAAAAAATAACCGGTTTAACTAACGCCGCTATTAGTGCTGCAGATGCTGTAGGAAACACTCTTAAAAACCAAATGCTTGCAGCAGCTGGAGTTAATGAAGATGTAGTTAATGCCCAACTTCAAGCCATTCAAGCAATTTCGGGTAGTGCCGAAATAGGTGCTGCTGATTTATTTAGTAAATTTAAAGGAGACCTTACTGGAGGGCTCTTTAAAGCTGACTCAAAAGCAGTAACATCTCTCAGAGGAGGAGATTCCGACGCATCCGGTCTTATAGCAGAAATAACAAAACAATTCACAGATAGTGGGATTGGTGAAGAAAAAGTTGCGTTAGCTATGGAAATGTATGCTAATCGACTTGAAGCAGCTGGAGAAGATTTTGATTTAGATGAAGTTGGAGATATTACTAAACTTCAACAAGGGATAGGAGATACTCTTCAAACAGTACTTAAATCTGATTCACTGAAAGCTGATGCTGCGGTAGCATCAGCAAAATCCCAAGTTCTTACTCAAATTGATGATAGTGGTATTATTGAACAATTGGCTTCTTTAAGTAAGGAACAAATATATGGAGATGAAGCTCTTCAAGGTTTACTATCAACAATTGGAGTAGATATGGCTACTGTAGCTGAGGATGGTATAACAGGAGAGGAGCAAAAAGCAATCCAAGAAAAATTAGTGACAGCTGTAACTGAAGGATTAGCAGGAGTAGATGGGGGTAATGCTAATCTTCTTAAAGACCTTCAAACCACACTATCAGGTGATGAAGCTGCTAGAACTGAATTAATTAAAGCTATTGAAAGTGGTACTTATCTACAGCCCGCTAATGAATCTGCTACTGTTCAAACAGAAGTTGAAATTTCTCCTAAATCTAAAAAAGGATTTTCAGAAGTAATAGCTACTACTTTAATAGATCCCTTAAAAGAAGATTTTTCGGTAATCGGAACTTTCGCTAAAGAATCTTTTATAAGTCCTCTTAAGGCAATAAAAAATCTATTCACAGGTAACTTTAGTGAAGCTTTTGAAGATCTTAAAACTGCATATTTTGCCCTTCCTAAATTATTAGGAACTGCAATGAAAAATATTGGTAAAAGAATAGCGAATAATATGTGGAAAGCATTTTTAGGATTTATAAAGCTAGCAGTTACAATAGGGCCTAAAATATTTAATGCTATTAAAAAAGCAACTAAAAAAATTATATCAACCTTTAAAATAGTTACAGAAAAGGTCAAAGAGTTTTTCCAAGACCCTATAGGTTCAATGAAAAGTGGTTTTGAAGTTGCTATTGAATTTATCAAAGAAAAATTTCTTGACCTTAAAGATGTCGCTTTTGAAAAATTAGGATCTATTGGCGAATATTTAAAAGAAAAACTATCTTCTGCTTTAGCTGATGTAGGAGAAGCTCTTGGAATAGACAATCTTGAAGAAAAACTTAAAGTAGGTTTTTCAAGCATGGTTGAACTTGCCCAAGAAAAATTCAACCTTCTTAAAGAATCCCTCTTTAGCATATTCACAGGATTAGGTGAAAGTATTATGGGTGTTATTAAAGGCCCTCTTAATACTATGATTGGGTTGATTAATGAAGTAATTAATAGTATTAATTCCTCCCTATCATTTGAAATCCCAGGAGTATCAGCATTTGGAAAAGAACTTATGGCTCCTATCACAATTGAAACTGCTATCCCAACAATTCCCATGCTAGCAGAAGGAGGCATAGTAGAACAAGCTACTTTAGCTGTAATAGGTGAAGCTGGCCCCGAAGCAGTAATTCCTTTAGACCAAATAAGTAAATTTGCTGAAAACGATTTCACTGCAAATCTCCCCTCTAACCCAGGTAAAAATTTAGCAGATCAAACATTTAAACTTAAGATAGAAGCAGAATCTACAAATCTAAATGAGTATCTTATTTTACCTAATATTGTAGATCTTAATAGTTATATAGTACCCCCGAGTGCTTTAGATCTTAATGATCTTATACTTCCACCTAACGTAATGGATCTTAATAACTTTATTATTCCACCTAATGTAATGGATCTTAATAACTTTATCATCCCCCCAAGTTTTATAGATCTTAATAACTTTATTATTCCCCCTAATGTTATAGACTTTAATACTTACATAATTTATCCTGAACCTATTGATTTAGGTAATTATCTAATACCACCATTACCTATAATAATGGATGATTATGTATTCCTTCCTACTCCCATAGAATTAAACAATTTTATACTTAGGCCTGATATTATTGATATAAATTCATATATTCAAATTCTTGATATATTACTCAACAGCTATATTAAAATAGCTGAAATTGATATAACACCCTATATTACCATAGATGACATTAATTTAAACCAATATATAGATAAGTTAATTAATTTAAATGATTATATTGGGGAAGATATAGACTTATTAGATAAGCTACTACCAATTGACCTTACTCAGATAATGAAAATGAATGCTGAAGAAACAGCAGCTCTTCAATCTCAACTTTCTGAAGCTAATGCCCAATTAGAAAATCAAAGCCTTCTTGAAAAAGGTGCTTCTTTTATATCATCACGTTTCCGTTCCTTTACAGGAGCAGAAGAAGTTGATGACTTCATCCTCCGCCCAGGTGAACCCGCTCTTAAATTTAATAAAGATGATTTAATTATAGGGGGTACTAATCTAGAAGGTGGAGAAAACAATTCTTCTGAAGGAGTTGGTGAACTTAAACAAGAATTGCAAGACCTAAAACAAATTATGTCTGGGTTTGTAGAACAAATGGGTCAAGTAGTAAATCGCCCAATTAATGTAGAATTAAACGGAAATAAAGTTGGACAAGCTTTAGGACAAAATTCATACAAAATACAATAATCCAATATTTATAATCACATTTAGTGTACTCATTATATTAACTTTAAAAAAACAACAATGTCATTATTAAAATCATTAAAAACTTCTATTTTAGGGTTTAAAGGTGCAACTCCCCCTGTTACTAATCCTAACCCATTAGGAAGTGGTGGTAAAAAAAGCCTTGATGGATCTATTTTAGATAGAAATAACGGTGCTACTCCCCCTAAATACTTAGATAACCCCCCATCCTAAGTAACATATGGGCCTTATTGACCTAAAAACTAATTTAAGGTCTTTAAGTTATGGATCCGGCAGGGGAGAACCCTATATTACTCGCCCTGTACCAGCATATGATGAAAATCCTAGTAATCCTTATCTAGGATCAGATATGTTTGGTCGTGCAGGTACATTTCAAAGAGACCTTACAGATGTCGCAAGATTGACAAAATATCTTGAGGGGGGCAAAGGTCTGCTTTTTAATGCAAAACAAATAGCATTAGAAAAAACACGCCCTAATGTTCCTTATGGTCCTAAAAGAAGTTTTTTATTTAGCACCATATTAGCTCAAGCAGGTGTATCGGGAACTGGAATCCATTGGGATAGAACAAATAGTTTAGAGGTAGATGAAAGTGAAAAATACTTTAAAAAAACTCGTGATAAATTTAACAATGAAGAAGAAACTGTTACTAATAGGTTAAGTTTACTTTATGATAATAAAATCACTCGTTTACCTAAAAAACAAAGGAACGAATTTTACATCACAGATAATAGTGATCAAACAACCTTGTTCCGATATCCGGGTGGGCCCGATTCTATAGGAGGTATAGGTGATACTATAGGATTAAGAGTTACTGATACAACTAAATATAAACCCGGAATTAAAGGCAACCCGGATGCAATTGAATCTTCTAACTATTCTAAAGTTTTTACATTAACTAATGAACAAATAGGTCTTCGTAAAAGATCTACATCAACAGGGTTTAATGTAGATGCTGGAATTAGTAATTTTATTGTAAATCTTCCTATTACTGATAATTCTAAGCGTGTAATAGGGAGACGAACAAATTATTCTACATTTAATAGACAGACAACATTTGGAGCCGGTTATTATAATCCTAATGTCGATAAAGAAGCTTACTACAACGAAAAACCAAACGATAAAGTTGCAGGAGTTGATCAACTTAACATTAGAAAAATTTATAGTAGTACTAAAGGTGTCCAAACCAAAACCAAAAGTGCCGAAGACTTAATTAAATTTTATATAGCGGTAATAGATAACAACAACCCATTAAATAAAACTTATGTTCACTTTAGAGCACATATTAGTGGACTTCAAGATAATTATTCTGCTAATTGGGACTCTATAAATTATCCTGGAAGAGGAGAAGAATTTTTTAAATATGGGGGTTTTACTAGAGATATAGGATTTAGCTTTAAAGTCCATATAGGATCAAGGGCAGAGTTATTTCCTATGTATAATAAGCTAAACTACCTTGCCTCCATAATGGCTCCTGATTATAGTTCCCCAGGATTTATGAGAGGAAATATAGTACAACTAACTGTAGGAGATTATATAAATGATATGTATGGAGTAATCACTAATTTTAATTACAATATCCCAGAAGAAGCTACTTGGGATATAGCTAGAAAAGATGATGGAAGTTCTGATCCAGATTCAGCTGAATTACCTACATTAATTAATGTAGATAGTTTTAGCTTTAAACCTATACATAATTTTATACCCCGTACTGTTAGAAATCTTGAAGATCCCGAATCTAAATTTATATCATTAGGGGGAAAGGGTTACGGACCCAATAAAATAGGAAGATAATGAATAGATACAAGCAAATATCACTTTCTAATAACTCACCTGTAAAGGGAAAAAAAAGATTTTACACAACCGTAAAATATCCTGAAATTCCTTTATCTGTAAGTGATATATATGTTACTACTCAAAAATCCGATAGATATGACATATTAGCTAACCAATATTATGGTGATAAGTCATTATGGTGGGTAATTTCTATTGCAAATCCTTCTATTACACAAAATACTATTTATCCTCCTGTAGGAGTACAACTTAGAATCCCTACAAACATTAATAGAATATTAAGTAGTTACAATAAATTAAATGGATAATGAGCAATTTAACAGGAGCTCCTCTAGATCTTTACGTACAGGAACAAATTAAAAGGAGACAACAGATATTAGGAAACAATCCTATTATAAAAGATAATATAGGTTACAATATTCAATCTAACCATAACCAAAATGCTTGGATTAGATTAGCATCTTCTGTAGATTTAGTTAGCCCTAATGCTATCGAAGGTATAGAGTATAATATCCCTGAGGGATCTACTTTAGCAGAAAGTTTAGTCCTAGTAGGAGGGGTAACCCACACAGACATTAGTGGTTTTTCTAAAAGAACTGTTCAACAACAGAACATACTTCGTAACATAAGTCCTTTTGCTCAAGGAGGAGTTATACCTAGCAGAGATGCCAATTCAGACCTCTTTTCAGCTATTAATTATTCTTACGGATTAGGAAATCTTGATTACGGACTTACCCCTATACCAGGGTTAGGGCCTGTTTCAATCCAACATTTAAATAGAGGGGCTATCCGTAAATTCTCAATAAAATTATCAGCACAAAATAAGGACCAATTGACATTAATTGAGGCGTTATACCTTAGATTAGGGTATTACATGCTGTTAGAATGGGGTCACACGAACTACATTGACCTAAATGGTGACTATCAGAATCAACCAAAATTTATAACTACAGCATTCCAAAATTTTTTTGATGTTGGTAGAAAAGATATAGATATTGAAGATTGCATACAAGATGGTAGATATGAAAGTGGGGGAAATTACGATGGTGCTTTATTTAAAGTAGATAATTTTCGCTGGAGTGTTAATACTGATGGAACCTACGATATTTCCCTTTCAGGAATATCTAAAGGAGGTTTAATAGATAGTTTAACAATAGGGTCCCCTAGAGAATTTGGAAAAGACCAAAATAAACCTACATTTACAGATTATTTTATAATTAATCCCGATTCAAGTGAAAAAACATCTATTTTAAAAAAGTTAGGCATTACAGGTATTAAAGATTCTGATTTAGATAAAATCTATAAAGAAACTATAGGAAAAAGATTATCTAAAGGAGATTTTAATAAATTACAAGAAGTAGGAGCTATACAATTAAAAGACCCTAATGCTATTACTAACCCTAATGTTTTAGATCCCTCTTCAACTTTTGATTCTACAGATGATGATGCAGTTATTACTATTTTAAATCAAAATAAATCTGTAATTAATAATGAATTATTTAAAATTTTTAGGGAAATAAAAGCTGTAAAAAATTGGACTAAAATTAATAAAAAACCCCGTTATAAAAAAGTCCAACTTCGTGATGAGTTACTAAAAAGTGAAGGAATTCAAGATTTAGGAGAAGCATTAGCTATAAAATTTGATAATGCTAGTAAAGCAGAAAACGCTGCTGAGTATAATTACATAACTTTAGGAGCTTTACTTTCTATAATCAAAGAAAAAGTATTACCTTCTAATAACAATATTGCACTTCCCATAAGTGACGGATATAAAAATAACTATATGTTTACCCATTGGTTCCAACACTCTACTGACCCAAAAGTATGCTTAATTCCTTTCGATACAGAAAACAAACTTAATACCGGAGGGTTAGAAGTAAACACTACAGAATTTAATAAAATATTATCTACAACTTTTAGAGAAATTGATGGTGATACAACTCCCTCTAGCCCTTATAAAGGATATTTAATGGCTATCCATGTAAATATAGAATTTATTTCTAAAACATTAGACCAATCTTCTGATGAAAGAGGAATTAATTTATATAACTTTCTTGATAAATTAATGTATGGAATCCAAGATGCTTTGGGTAATATAAATAATTTTACAATTACTTACCAAGAAAATAGTGGTATTACTATTAAAGATGATACAATAATTCCTAATATTAATGATAAAGAAGTAGATGATAATGTTAAATTAAGATTATATGGGACTAATCCCGGAGTTGATGGTAGTTTTTTACGTAATATTAGTGCTCAATCTAAAATTACAAGTAAAATGGCTACCCAAATTGCTATAGGATCCACAGCTAGTGGTAATTCTATTAATAATGGCACTTCATTATTAGCTAGGTGGAATACAGGATTAGTAGACAGACTCCAATTATCTGAAACTAATGTAAAAAACACTACAGATGCTGATTCTAATACATTATTAGATGAAGTTAATAAACAATATCAAACTCAATTAAAATTTCTGAAAGATTCATATGAAAATTTTAAGTATTTAGGTAATCCTACATATTCTTCTGCAACTACAACATTAAAAAATTTATTAGAATATGATTTAGCTGTAAAAACTATAAATGGTAACATAGCAGGTAAAGGATTTATCCCTCTAGACCTTTCTTTAGAAATGAACGGACTTTCAGGAATTTTACTTTACCAAAAAATCCAAACTACAGATGAAATCCTCCCAGTTTCTTATGCCAAAAAAGTTGATTTTATAGTACAAGCTTTAGACCATAGTATAATAAATAACCAATGGACTACAACAATAAATACATTATCTGTACCTAAAAAATCAGACCTAACTAAAAAAGCTAATACTAAAGGTGATGATGAATTTAGCCTTTTAAACCCTCCAAACCCCGAAACAGGAGAAACAGAACCTGAAACATCTAGTGGAAATTCCGCCCAGACTAACCCAACAACAGGTTGGATGCCCTCGGGAGATCAAGAGGCCTTAAATAATAATTAATAATGTCTTATTATCCTAAAAGTCAAATACAAACAGATTTATATACTAAGGGGGGAGTCCTTAGAGTATTTGCTACTAAAGATGATTATATAGGACATTACTGGAAAACTTCTAAAGAAGAATATTTTTCAGGCAAAAACCCTTATGATGGGTTTCCTTTAGAACTAGAGTTATACCCCGCTTTCCCAGAACCTGCTCTTAATACTATAGTTTATAATAAAGGTAATGAAGTTTATAATATTTTAAAAGATGTTGATATTACTGAATCTTTACTTATTCCATATTATATAAAACCTTCTCCTACTAAAACAGATTATGAAATAGGCAATTTTACAAGATATTTTTCTAAAAAAAATAATGAAAATCTTTATATAGAAACTTCCAAAGAAATATTTATTAAGTTAAAAAAGAAAAGTGGTGATTATAATTGGAAATCATATTTAATATTTTCTTTATCTTGGAAGTTAACTGGGGAAGAATCAAAGGTTTTAAAAACTAATCGAAATATTATCCTAACTACTGAACAAAACCTTAAAATAAATGGATTAGGAATCTATCTAAAAAATAATTATTTAGAATTTTATAAGTAAAAAAATTAATATTTATAAGAAACCTGATCAATGGCACAAAGATTTATAATAGACCAAATAGGTAAAACTTCCCAAGCAGGTAGTTTTTGCATCCCCTATGCTATTGCAAATCCAAATTCTTCTTCTGCTCCTCCTACTGGTAAAATTAGTTTTGTAAATAATAGTAATAGTTTAAGTGTTGATAAAACCGAATATATTAGAGTATCTTTTCTGACAGAGTTAGAACATGATATAAAAGGATATCTTACATCTAGTCGTTCTGGAGTTATTTCCCTTTATGCTCAAAATGATCCTAATGATTATGCTATTTTTTCTTATGTAGAAACTACATCTACAGTTTCCTACGCTGAATTTCAAATAGCTACAGGCAGTATTACGGGTTCTGTTGCTTCTTCTACAAATGTGCCTTTTAATATTAACACAAAGGTATGTTTAGCTCTAGATTATAATGATGGTGAAGGGGGCGAGGGGGGAACATCAGGAACTTCGGGCAGTTCAGGCACCTCAGGTACCTCAGGTTCATCAGGATCATCAGGTACAAGCGGTTCATCAGGTACAAGTGGATCATCAGGTACTTCAGGTTCATCAGGATCATCAGGTACCTCAGGTAGTTCAGGTACATCAGGTTCGTCAGGTACCTCAGGTTCATCAGGTAGCTCAGGTACTTCAGGATCATCAGGTACTTCAGGTAGTTCAGGTACATCAGGTTCGTCAGGTACATCAGGTTCGTCAGGTAGCTCAGGTACATCAGGATCATCAGGTACAAGTGGATCATCAGGTACTTCAGGTTCATCAGGTACAAGTGGATCATCAGGTAGCTCAGGTACTTCAGGATCATCAGGTACAAGTGGATCATCAGGTACTTCAGGTTCATCAGGATCATCAGGTA
>JAAHTG010002383.1_pt1 | contig 10790 bp, 10 predicted proteins | sample 6116081 | NCBI WGS metagenome assembly JAAHTG01 (sample SAMN13939989, study PRJNA603662) | sponge metagenome | isolation source: marine sponge | host: Mycale hentscheli | place: New Zealand | collected 2005
GGTCTATACGCTAACATCCACAAAAAACGCAAGCGAATTAAGCGTCAGAAAGCTGCTGGGAGAACGCCAGAGCGGATGCGCGAGGTAGGGTCCAAAGGCGCACCAACAGCAAAAGCCTTCAGGAACTCAGCTAAAACTGCCAAAAAACCAACATTTGAGTAAGGTGATTTATGCCAAACGTAAACGGTCAAAAGTTCCCATATACTAAAGCAGGCATGATGGCTGCGAAGAAGGCAAAGAAAAAAACTAAAAAGAAGCCTGCCAAAATGGTTAAAAGCGGAGCTACATACGAATAATGGCTACTGTCGCTCAGGTTGCAAAGTCCTCGCTGCAGAGGATATTGGTACAGGCTAGCGAAGCACCGTTAGAGCCTGACGAGTACCAAGATTTTATATTCTCTATGAATAATTACATGGCAGAGCTAGATGCTTCAGGCATTCAGCTAGGCTATACAGTTGTGTCTGATTTAGGTGATGACGTAACAATCCCTACAGGCGCACTGCGAGGCTTGATAGCTAACATGGCTGTTGAGGTCGCACCAGACTACAACGGAATCGTTTCGGCAGGCTTAGCAAAGGCAGCTCGTGATGGTTTCAACACTATGCGGTTGATCGGTCAAAGCATGGGTAAGACTAGATTTCCTTGCACGCTGCCTATTGGCTCTGGCAATGAAGATAATAACTTCGGCATTAGCAGTAATTTTTACCCAGATCAAGAATCGTCAATCCTTGCAGAGACCACTGGCGCTATAGCCTTAGAGGTAAACACTAATGGTTAAAAGAGCAGATGGCCGGAAGAAATCGGACTTTGTAGCACAGGATACAGTGCTTGCAGGGTCTTCAATGGATTACTTCGTAAACAACACTAACTACAGAATATCTTATACAAATTTAGTAGCTGGTCTTGGTGTAACTGGAAGCATAGTCACCACTGGCTCTGGGACAGGAACTTCTATCCTCGATGTTGATGGGACTGTAAATAAAATCAGAAACCTAGAAAACGGATCTGGGGTTATTACGTCTGTGTCTCCAAGCGGAGGCGCAAAAATAAGCCACAACTTTACGGCAAACGCTGAAGGTCTCCCTATACTCCTTAACACTACGGCAGACTCGCCTACGATAGCCAGCATAGTGGCTGGAAACGGAATTAGCGTTGCAGCAGTCAATACTTCTGGCATTGAAATAACATCTATTGCAGATGAGACAAACGCTCAGGTCAGTATGCATGGCAATTCAACTGCTACGGTAATCGCTACCCAAGATGTTGCGGTTAAAGTCGCAGGAACCTTTGTCGTTGGGACTGTTTCTAATTTTACAGCAGATACTACAGGCAAGCTGACTTACACCGGCGGCACTGCGGCCACGGTTCAATTAATTGCTTCCATAACGCTAGATGTCGTAGGAACAAATCAAGATTTGACTGTTTTTCTTGCCAAGAATGGAAGCCTGATAACAAATGCAAAAATTAGCAGAACAGTAACTTCTGGGTCAGCCGGAAATGTTGGGTTGTTCTTTAATGTTCCTGTTACTGGATCTGATTATCTTGAACTATTCGTTGCCAACGGCACTGGAACTAACAACATAACAGTGACGGATTGCTTGTTTGGAGTTGCTTGATGCCAAAGGTTGTCCTGCCTATAGCTAATGGGTTCTACGAGAGCGATAGCTTGCCTATCTCAGCGCAGGAATGTGTCAACTTTTACCCAAACATTGTACAAGCTCCTGCACTTAATCAAGAGACGCTGTTTGGTACGGCAGGACTTGAAGAGGTTGCAAATGCAAACAGTCTGACAGGTAATAGAGGCGCACACGAGATGAATGGTGTGCCTTACTTTGTTATAGCTGAGAAGCTATACAGCATGGCTACCGATTATGCACTTACATTTATTGGAAACATAGCAGGCACTGGCAGAGTTTCTATTGCTGACAACGGCACACAAATGTTGGTGTTAGTCCCTGATGGCAATGGTTATATTTACAATCATGTTACGGACACATTTGCCCAAATCACAGATGCAGACTTTACCGCTAATGGAAATCCGCAACTGGTTGTTTACATTGATGGCTATTTCTGTTTAACGACTGACAGCAAGAAATTTATTGTTAGTGCGTTAAATAACGGACTTAGCTACAACGCTTTGGATTTTGGTACTGCCGAGTCAGATCCTGACGAGATTGTTGCTCCTGTTGTTTTTAAGAACCAGTTATTTATAGGTGGCTCACAGACAATAGAAGCATTTCAGAACATTGGCGGCGCTGACTTTCCTTTTCAAAGAACTGGATTATTCTTACAGAAAGGTATCGTGAGTCCTTTTAGTATACAAACTCTGCAAGATACATTTGTTTTTATTGGTGCTGGGCAGAATGAATCTCCAGCAATATGGAATCTGCAAGGAAACGATGTAGCAAAAATCTCTACCACTGCTATAGATAAAGAGCTAAGCGCATTAACAAGTTCTCAAATAGCGTCTATCTATTCTTGGGGATACTCGGAAAAAGGCGCTTACTTTGTTGGGTTTACTTTGCCTAGTGCTACATTTGTTTATGACATAATTAGCAAGAGATGGCATGAGCGAAGATCTGTTGTTGACAATACTCTTGGCGCTTACCGTGTTACCTCTTTAGTAAAAGCATACAATAAAATATGGGCGGGTGATTTAGTAGACGGAAGGATAGGAAGTTTAGATCCTGAAATTTACACGGAATACGGCACAGAGATTAGACGATCTATTGTGACTCAGCCTTTCCAGAACAATATGGAATCTTTTGTAATTCCAGAAATAGAGCTGACTGTCGAAAGTGGTGTTGGCAATGCCGATGTCCCTAATCCTAAAATTGGCATGGCCCGAAGTCGTAATGCTAAAACTTGGAGCGATACTAGATTCCGAGGCATTGGTAAAGTTGGCGAGTATAATCATAGAGCTATCTGGCGAAGAAACGGCAGAGCGGCTAGATTTGAGCTTTTTAGGTTTACAATGAGCGATGCAGTCAAGCCTGTTATTATACAGATGACCGCTGATATAGAAGGCATTCAATGAGTTATAAGTTAAATGTTGGTCAGCCCATAATAGAAATTGATGGGACTATGAGCCAAGCGTTTAGACAGTTTACGCAAGAAGCATCTTTGAGCATTCCTATAGTGGGAACTGGAAGTCCTGAAGGAGTTATTGAAGCTGTTCAGTATAGTTTGTATTTAGACAGCACTGGATCGGCGGGATCGATACAATATAGGAAAATGACTCCAAGCATTACTGGAGATAGGAAAAAAGGCTGGGTGCTTGTTTGATTACCAGAATTGCAGACGCTGACTTTATAAAAACATTTGTTACTGGATCTGATGTTTTTGATGAGATTAGCGAGGATAATTACTCAAGAGATGAGTGGAATCCAGATATGAACAGTGGTTGGTTTTTACATACAGAAGATGATGAAGTTTGCGGCATTTGGATGGCTGAGTTAAGAAACGGGATTACTGTAGAAATTCATCCAATGATCCTTAAAGAGTTTAGAGGCAAAAAGGCATACAAAGGTGCTAGAGAATTTTTCACTTGGATAACCAAGAACACTAATTACGAAAAAGTAAACGCTGAAATAGCAACGTGCTTTCCTAATGCCAAGATGTTTGCAATACAGTGCGGGATGAAGGCTGAAGGCAAAATTAGAAAGTCTTTTAAGAAAGACGGCAAAATACAGGACCAATGGTTACCAGGCATCACTAGAGAAGAACTGGAGGCAAGATATGAGTAAATTAGTCAAAACACTATTTGGCGGCGAGTCAGATGAAGGCATTAAGGCTCAAGAAAGCGCAAACAGAGAACTGTTGCAATTTATGGAGCGCCAACAAAATATGGCTAGATCTGATATTCGACAAGCTATGCCTAGCCAATATGGAGCAATGACAGCAGGCCAGCAGGCCGGCTTTGTTGTCCTTGGGCAAACAATGCCTCAGCAAGCCGATGCCTTTGTTGGCGGAAACGTAGCTGCACAACAGGCGCTTCTTTCAGGAATACCTATGTATGAGCAGGCGATTAGAGGCACTAATGTAAACTATGGCAACTTGCAGCCATATCAAGGTAGTTACGATATGTCTTTTGCTCAACAGCAGCTACCTGATGCGGTGGCTAATCCTGAGTATATACAGCAAATTGCTCAAAACAATACGGCAAATTCTTTGGGTGGAATGGGTATAGATGCCGCCACTTTAGCCGAACTTGAAGCGCTGAGGTATCACTAATGGAAGAGGATTTTATTGAAGGTCTTGGCGGTATAGGAATTCCGCAATATTTGGGAAATCAAGGCGGGAATAGCGGAGCTGCTGACTACACTATGCCTGTCATGAGAGATATGCGAGATCGCGGCCCGATTGGTCAAGTAGGTGATGACCCGCGAGATCCTATAGGCTCTATCAACCGTCTAAGACAGGCTAATCAACCGATTCCTGAGTCATTACAGAAAGAGGCTTTTCAGTTTGCTGGTGCTAACAACTTAGATATTAATCAGTTGGCAAAAAGACTTGGAGTTTCGGCTAGTGATATATCTCAAGCCGCTCAAGATCTTGGTATTCAAGATCAATTACCTTCTTCTTTAGGAGGCGCTGGTTTCGGTGAGCAAACGGGCCTTCAGAATGTTCTCGATTTTGTTTCCCAAGGAAATAAATCTGATGAAGATATTTATAGAGAGATGGTTAAAAATGATGTCAGCATTGAGCAAGCTGCTGCCGCTGTAAATTATCCAATAGATGAAGCTACTGCTAGATACTCTCGCGCTCAAGAAATGGTTCAAATTGATGACATAGCCAAAGGCGGTGTTGAAAAGGCGTTAAAAGATTTTCCTAATGGCATCCCAGACAATTTAATAGCTCGCTATGTTTCAGAGACTACAGACTCTGCTGAACAAATAGTTGGGCATATGGATAATCTTGGCTTAACTCCTGACGATATGTCTAGGGCTACCGGCCTTCCTTTGGCAGATGTACAAGCAGCGTATAACCAAGCAAAAGACGGTGGTGCTACAGAAGGAACCGGCAGCACTGTTGCGGGAGCTTCTGTAGCTGGAGGAACCGGATCAGGAACTGATTCTGGCACAACCTCTGTGGCTTCTCCAACGGCTGCAGGAGGCCGAGCAGGAGCAAGCGGTCAAACTGGATTGGCTGGAGCGGAACGCGCCTTGGCGGGTGGTGTTACAGCCGCTGCACAAGCTATTGAGTCCGGCGCAGGTCAGGCGAGAACTGACCTTCTTGCTGGTACTGGCCTTGCTCGTGGCGATTTACAAACTGGAGCACAAGAAGCGACAGGCGCTATTAATACTTCTACCGGCCAAGGTCTTAATACTTTAACTGCCGGTCTTTTGGGTGGACAGCAAAACGTGCAACAAGGCGTTAATCAAGGCTTGCAGGCTTTAAGTCAAGGCTTGGCTTCGGGCCGCCAAGATGTTACCGCTGGAACTCAAGCAGGATTAACTGCTTTAGGGCAAGCCTTGGGCGTAGGTCGAGGAGACATAGCCGCTGGAACACAGGCTGGATTAGAGGCTTTGGGTCAAGGTCTTGGCACTGCTCGTGGTGATATTGCCTCTGGAGCACAAGCTGGCCTTGCGTCATTAGCGGAAGGCTTAGCCGCTGGCAGAGGTGATATTGAATCTGGAACTCAATCAGGACTTGATGCTTTATCCCGTGGAATAAATACGGCTAGAGGTGATGTCGCTCAAGGCACACAGGCCGGCCTTGCAGATTTAAGACAGGGACTAAGCACAGCGAGAGGAGATATAAGGAGCGGCACTCAGCAAGGCTTGCAGGCTCTTGCGGGAGGCGTAGCTGGAGCTAGAAGAGATTTGGCTTCTGGCGCTCAGCTTGGGATGAGAGATCTAACAGCAGGTCTTGGAGCGGCTAGAGGAGATCTTACGGCAGCTCAAGGGGCTGCGATGGACCAGCTGCAGGCTGGTATTGGAGAGACGCAGCAGGCTCGTAACTTAGCAGCTCAGCAAATTTCTCAAGGCTTTGGTCAAGCTGGTCAAATGTTTGATCCTTACCGTCAGATCGGAAGTCAGGCTTTGCAACAACAGGCCGCTCTATCCGGTGCTCTGGGCCAAGACGCATTTAACCAAGCATTCCAAGCAAGTCCTCAGCAGCAATTCTTGCGAGAGCAGGGTGAGCGAGCCGCATTAAGAACGGCGGCAGCAAGAGGTGGCGTGGGTGGTTGAAATGTAATGAAGGAGCTGTCTAGGTTCAATACAGGACTTGCTGCTCAAGATTTACAGAATCAAATAGCTAACTTGCAGCAATTAGGCTCGCAAGGCTTGGGTGCTTCTGGCAGCGCGGCTCAACTAGCTGCTCAGGCTGGCACAAGTCAAGCAGACATCCAACGACAAGCAGCTCAACAGATTGCGGCTCAGCGTGGTCAGATGGCTGGAGTATCTACAGATATTGGTCAGCAACTTGCTGGTTTAGGAGTAACACAAGGCCAAGCCGGTCTTCAAACGCAAACTCAGAGAGCGCAACAACAGGCTGAGTTAGCATCTATGGCGGGTCAGCAAGGTCTTCAGGCAATGCTATCCGAAGGCCAGCAGCTCGGTCAGATAGGTACAACTGAGGCTACTCAGGCCCTACAAGCCCAGCAACGAGCGGCAGAACAAGCGGCGCAGTTTGCTTACGGTGGGGCTGGTCAAGAGTTGCAAGCGCAGCAAAGAGCTAGTGAACAGGCTGCTCAGCTATCTGCACAAGTCGCAGCTCAGCGAGCAGCAGCTCAGCAAGCAGCGGCTCAGGCCAAGGCTGATTTGGCTGCCGCCGCTGCCGCTCAATCTCAGAAGGCTTTACAAGACGCAGCAATGGCTTCTGGGCAGATGGCCTATGACGCTGGTGGGCAGGGTTTACAAGCTCTCCAGCAGGCTGGTTTAACCTCTGGGCAAATGGGAGTGACGGCAGGCCAGCAAGGTCTTCAGGCTCTAATGGGTGCTGGAAGTGAAATGGGTCAAATGGCTTACGGTGCTGGTAATCAGGGTATGAATGCTTTGATAGGTTCAGGCAATGCTGTTGCGGATATACTGAGCGGCAGATCTATCGCTCAGTCTCAGTTAGCTTCTCAAGCAGGTCGTGGCCTTGGTGACATAAGCATGACCGGAGGAATGACAGTTGGTGATTACCTTTATGGAACTGGTGGCGCTCTGGCTCAAAACAGAATGCAAGCAGGCCGAGACATTGCTGGAAATATTACCAATCAAATTAATGCGCTTGCTAATTATCAATCTGGTCAAGGCGCGGGTATGTCTGATCTTATTGGTCAGCAAGGAAATACTCTTGCAGGTATGCAAACCGCAGCGGGTGCTGGAATGTCTAACCTGATTGGAGGTACTGCTGGTCAACTAGCAGGAATCGCCACAGGAACTGGCGCAGCTTACAAACCATCCGGCTTGGGTGGAACAAGTCAGGTTAATGGTATTCTTGGAAAAGCAGGCGAGAAAGCAGTAGGAGGAGCAATTGCTGGGCTTCTTTCAGACGCTAGATTAAAAGAAAACATTAAACGCGTAGGCAAAACTCCAAGCGGTCATGGCTGGTATAATTGGGATTGGAACGAAAAAGGTCAATCTATTGCTAAAGGCCAGCCTTCTTATGGAGTTTTGGCTCAAGAAGTAGCAGAGATAGATCCTTCCGCTGTAATTATTGGCGATGATGGTTATCTCCGAGTAGATTATTCAAAGGTATAAAACATGGCTGAGAATCTATATGGGATTCCAACTGCTAGACGCAGAACTGGAAGAGAAGTAATTGGAGATGTAGCTGAAGGATTTCGCTCTGGACTACTTGACAGAGATCCTAGCTTCAGCAAAGAGCAAAGGCAGGAAAGGCTAACTCAGGCTACTCTTCAAGACGCTGAGGAGATTAAAAGAGCGCTGAGTTCTAATGATATGCGTAAAGCTACGGATATTTTAGTAGATAGAGCTAATCTCCTTGAAGGTATGGGTGAGAGTGCCGAAGATACTTATGCTCTAAGAGATATGATTGTTAGTGGAAACGCGCAAAACGCTCTTGGAGAAATAGATACTTTTATAAATGCAGCTACTCGCAGAGGACTTATACAAGCTCCTTCTCCCATTGAAAGTAAGTATGTCGCCACAGATGCACAGGGCCGCTTGGGTACTGTAGTGCCTGTTTCTGGAGGCGGCACGAGGTTTGAGCCTTCTACTGGCGCTACTGCCAAGCCTGTAGAGCCTACTGAATATGGCACTTACACTAGTGATAAAATAGAGCGCTACTCAGATGGCCCATATGCTGGCTACAGTCTTGGGAAAGTTGCTGAGATGCTAAGAACAGGGCAGCTTGGAAGGTTTGGCGATGTGATGCCAAGCCTGACTCCTAGAGCGCCTGCTCCAGAGGTTAGACCTCCAATGCGTATGACTTCTACTCCTGCGGCTGGCGCTCCTGACCTATATGCTGGTCTAGGCACTCAAGAGGCTGCGATCTTACGATCTGAGCAAGACCAATTAGCTTTAAAGAGAGACCGAGAAGCGGCAGAAGAGGCTAGGAAAGTTGCCGGAGAACAAAGAGCTGTTGCAGAAGAAAACCGAACGGCGGCAGAAGCAGCGGAAAAAGAATCTTTGGCGAAAAACGAGGCTTTAGCTGTATTAGGATTATTAAGAGGAAGGTTTCTTAACCCATCAGTTTATGGAGATGATATTTACAACGCAGCCACAGGCCCAGTAGAAGGCGATCAAGAAGGAGCCAGTCTTACTTCTTACTTACCTTTTGGTGCGAGTCCTCAAGAAGTTACAAATTTTTCAGACGACTTTAATAATTTGAATAATTTATTAACTGTTGGCGGTCTTGGAAGGATGAGCGGAGTTTTAAGTGAAAGCGACATTAGGCTGATTAAAGATGCTGCTAGTGGATTAAAGAGAACAAGTAGTCCTCAGTTGCTTAAAGCAAGGATGGGGCAAATTGAAGCGATTATATCTGAAAGATTAAGAACTAAGTTTGGCCTTAGTGATGAAGAAATTGAAGCTCAACTTCCATTATTTTCTATGGGAGGAGGAGCGCTAGATGAGGCGATTGCAAGATTTAACACTCCATCAACAACATCCTCTACTAGAAGAGGCTCAAGGTAATGGCGACTAAAAGCGAAATTATTGCTGACCTGCAAAGAATTGTAGATGCAGGAAGAGATAATGAATTGCAAGGAGAAGGAAGAGAGCTTCTTGATGCCGCTATAAAAGACGGCTTAATCAGGCCGCGCCAAGGAATGATGGGCGCTGTTCAAGAGGCTATTTCTCCGCGCTTCCAAGAAGACTTTCCAGAAGTCGAGCCAGCCTTGCGTATGCCTACAGATCCAAGAGAGGCTCAGGCGTACATTGATGAATTAAGTTCTGGCCCATTATCCTCTTCAGGCGAAGGACTGTTTGGTAAATACGTTGGCGCTCAAGTATCTGAAGACCGATACGGAAGGCCAACAGTACAAACTCGCACTGGCGAACAGCGCTATCTTAACCGTGGCGGTTTGAGTGCTGGTGATATTGGTCGGGCTGGCAGAGGAGTGATGGGCTTTGTAGAAGAAACAGTGCCTTACCTAGCTGGTGGAGGCACTACAGGTTTTGTTAGAGGAGCGCTCCAGCAAGGCGCAATAGGCCTAGCTTCTGAAACAGAGAATGTTGCTTCAAGAGCTATTCGTGGCGAAGACTTGGAATCCTCTAGGCTTGCTACAACTCCGCTTATTGCGATGGCTGGCGATGTCTTTGGGCGTGGACTTTTTGGCACTGTTGGAAAAATCTACTCTAGGTTTACAGGCAAGCAGGCTGGCGCAAATATAGTAGATGAGACAACTGGCGCAATAAAGCCAGAGGCAATCAGAGAAATGAGGCAGAACGCAAGCAGTGCTGACATAGATGCGGCTGCGTTTAACGAGCTTATGGACATGGCTGAGTCTGGATCTCTTGGTGTTGCTGCAAGCCAAGAGCAGATGGATGCTTTCAGTAAGATGATCGATGATTTCTTAACATCTGGCAAAGCGACTCCAGAGATGGCAAAAAGATATAACCTGTTTAAGAGAATGGGCATAGAGCCAACTCGCGCACAAATTACCAGAACTTCTGATGACTTTACTGTTCAACAGGATTTAGCAAAAGAGACAGGCCCAGTAACAACAGCTTTAGAGCAACAGCAAATTCAGCTTGGAAAAGCATTTGAAACTGTAGAAGCCAAGACAGGAGGAACTGTCAGCTCTGAGCTTGCTCCTATTCAAACCGCTGTTATAGCTAAGGCTACTAAGCTGGATAATGAAATAGGCAAACTCTATAAAGAGGCAGACGAAGTTTTAGAAGGTTCTGCTGGCGTTAATATCAGTGGATTTTTAGAAAAGCTGCATACATTCAGGCCATTAAATAAAAGGTCTGTTGGAACATACGAAGCTCTTAGAGGTCAGGTTAAGCAGGATTTAGGAATTGATATACCTAAAGGAAAAGCCGCTCCTGATGGGCCTGTTATGGTTACACCTCAACAAGCAGAAATAGTAAGGCAGTATGCCAACCAGTTGTTTGACGGAGCCAATAGCACTGCTCGCGTTATAATAAGAGATGTCAAAGAAGCTCTTGATGATGATGTTACAAGAGCTTTAGGAAGAGATGCTTATAAACGAGGCCGTGACGCTTACAAAGAATTTAAGCGTGGTTTAGAGCCGGATCAATTAAGCAAGTTTTCTACAAATGAAAAGAGTCTAATAAGAGATTTGATTGAGCAAAAAATCGCTCCTGAAAATGTAATCAAAAGAGAGGGGGGGGGCCAGGGGAGGGGGGGGGAGGGGCGGCGCGGGC
>JAAHTG010000691.1_pt2 | contig 10781 bp, 10 predicted proteins | sample 6116081 | NCBI WGS metagenome assembly JAAHTG01 (sample SAMN13939989, study PRJNA603662) | sponge metagenome | isolation source: marine sponge | host: Mycale hentscheli | place: New Zealand | collected 2005
TCATCATCACTTATTTGTTCTTTATCCCAATCCAATTCCTCTGCTCCCAATCCCTTCGCATATCTTCTATAATCTATTTCATGCTGAAAACCTTGGAGCATTCTTGGTGGATTATCTCTTAATTTTAATGTAAGAAAATCATATTTATTTGGAGCAAATCTTTTATAACATTCTCGTAAGGAACCCATATACATATCCCCGTACTCCTCTTCAATTTTCTCCCACTCTTTCATATTGAAAATTCCATTAAATATTAATACATCTGTTGCGTTGGCTCTTGCTATTGTACTTAATGCCCTGAATGATTGGACTGCTAGTATTACATTCATATTCCAATGGCGATATCTACTAAGGAAAGCCTGTAATGTACCACCCCTTTTCATAGCATTATTACCAACCGAATCATCAATAACAATCATTCCCTTGGGTCTATCCTTTTTTGGAAATGTTTCTTGTCTTTCCATTATACTTTTTAAATGACGGTCTTTGTATTCACTATAACATTCAAAATATTCTCGTAAAAATCTACAAGAATCATCACAATCAACAGATGGACTGAATACATATACATTTTCAAAAGCACCTGTCTTTCCACCCCAGGCATTAGAGTTCAAAAGTAGCCAATTAATGCAACAAGTTTTCCCTGAGGCGGTTGGACCCAAAAGGAGAGAAATTGAACCGTTATTTCTAAAAATTTTTGGAAGATTGGGGTGATATTTATCAGCATCGTCCTTCATTTCTAAAGGACGAATTGGGACAACATTTAAATCGTTATTCATTTCTTTCTTTTTAGACTTTTTAGACTTTTTAGACATATATAAATATTATAAATATTAAAAAAATGTTGTATTTTTTCTATTAGAAGGATTATACAAGTGAGCCAAAGGGTAATTTTCTGGGTGATATTCTTTTTTCTTTTTCTCAAGTTCTTTTTTCTTTTGTTCTATTGCCTTTAGATCCATTGCTGTTTTATATCTCTTCTTCATATTCTCATATTTTAACATATATTCAGCAAAGGTATTAAAATCCATTCCCGCAGGTTTTACAGGTGCTGGAGGTATATCTATAGGTTTACTTTTGGCTTGTAATTTACCATCTTTTAATACCTTTTCCTTTTCCTGTTTTTCTCTATAATATCTATCCCTTGCTCTCTGTCTATTTCTTTCAGCACTTGCTGCCTTCCTTTCAGCCTTTTTTTGTTCCTTTGCTAACCGCTCTGCATCCTTTTTTGCCTTCCGCTCCGCTGCTTTTCTTCTTCTTGTTTCTGCTCCTTTTTTTCTCGCTGCGGCTAAATGAGCGTATCTTTTTTTATCAGGCAAAGCCTTTTCTATATTTTTCTCTCCATCTTCAACTTTTAAAACTATATTTTGTTTCTTATTTTTAGGTTGCATAAATATATCACTCTCCTTTATAGGATTAACTTTTAATTCCTCTACAATCCTTTCTTGACTTACTCCATCACCATCTATACAATCTTCCTTGGCTATTACTTCATTTACATTTTCAACTGGTTTTGGAAACATAGAATTTAATGCCTCCTCCCGATAATTAGTATTTTGGCTAGTCATCTATAAATTATATAAATATAAAAAAGTACAGAAATAATCTTTTATATTTTTTTTAATTTTCTAAAAAATCTATAATATTAGGATAGTCCCTAAAATCTTCAAAGTATTCCATAGGAATATATAAATGGTTTTTCAATTCTGGTTTTCCTCTATGATAACAACCTCCTTCTTTTATAAACATTCCATCTTGTAACATTACAGGGAATTGCATGAATTTTATACAATCTGTAAATTTTATAAACAAGTAAGTTTTATATCCTTTTAATCCTAGTTTCCTACTTTCCTTCCATTTACTTTCACCAATCATAGTGTGGTGAAATTTATCGCTTTTACATCTCCTTGTTTTTATTTCAACGGCTATTTTGTTCCTGCTATCAATTAAATCAAATACTCTCCAACCTGATTTATCAATATCAAATTTTGTATTAAACCAACTATTTAAAATTGGTAAAAAATATCTCTCTGTTGTATCTCCAAGTTTTCTATCTGCTTTACATTTTTCATTATTCCAATTACTTCTGTTTCCTGAAGAAATTTTAAAATTACCTCGCCTACCATCACTAAAAAACATATTACTCATTATAATATAGTAATATATTTTATTTTCGTCTATATAATTCCTAAATAACCAAACTTTGATTTACCAATTTTGTCCTACTTTTTTTAAAAGTAGTTATCTATTGAATCCCATTAGATTCGTAATATTATCTGGAAGTGCTGTAGCATCAGGATTTGGATTACTTGGCTTTTGTCTAAACATTATGGTAACATCACTCCTATTTACTAATGATTTTGCTTCTGTATTATCGTCGTAAGTTATTTTGACTGAAATTTGAGATAAATTTAGTTCACTATAATTGTTAAGGTCAATCCAATTATGGTTATGTGCCTCATCATTATAAATATTATTAGAGTTCAATGGATCACTAGTTGTTAATGCATCCTGAGTTGCTACAACTGCTATAGTTTTATTTTGCGTTGATTTCACACCATTTTGGGATTGGATTGGTAGATTTTCTAATTGAATATGGAGAGAATTTACTCTTTCGCTTAGATGAATAGAATGCCCTCCATCTAATCCATAGACTTCATAATCTTCAGCACCACCAAGAATATTGGTATTTAATGGATTAGGTGCTCCTTCAATACCTATCTGGTCGCCTATATGAGTATCTGGGTTATTAAAATAAAAATATTCATCGCCTAATAAATTCAATACTTCACCTAATTTACCAGGATTTGTAATTGGATTTAAAACTAAAGTACACTGTTTTTCACTACAACCATTTGTATCTAGTGTTGCATCATTTACAAATTTTTCTGGTTCTACACCTACATACCTTGGAAGAGTGACGATTGGTGAAGCCCCACCATCATTAATTACAACAGGACGAAGATTTTGTAGTTCTCTTCCTTGGTAATAAGGCTGATTATCTAGTAAAGGCATATCACCATCTAAATAAATGGCTTGATTTTGTCTAGGTCTATAACTTTGTCTATAGTCAAACCAACCCTTGCGTAATGGGTAGTTAAGATTACCTACGGGGTATTCTACAAGTGTTAAATCTCCATACCAACCTGGAAGTAAATAACCTCCTTTAGCACCAAATTCCGCATCATTATTCATATCATATAGTAATACCCATTCAGCCATAGGGTCACCTCCTGCTACCCCAGGAAGATATGGTTCATCAACAGCACTATCGTAATTTAAACAATATTCAACCGCAAAGCAATAAGGCGTAGTCCATCTAAATCTTACATTTAATCTTGCGGGAGTTCTTCCTGGTGTAATACCCGAAAGAAAAGCGTTAATAGTTACATTATTCGCCTGGGCTACCGCTGTTAAATCAACTTCGGCAACTTGAGTATATTGAGAAGAACCTTGTGGGGCATCATGATTTAATACTTTAACCGATAAATAAGGAGCAGCCCCTGCCCCCATAACATCTCTAATTTCAATATCACACCCTATTAAATATCTAGGAACATATCCTCCTGCTGGAACAAATGGATTATCGGCGGTATTCATATCCATATTTGCTACATACGCTGCTTGAGATTCGGCTAGTGAAGTAGCAGTAGGCATACATTCAATCTGGTTTATACTTTGTATACCGAATGAATCAAATCCTCCAACATATGGACCCGCATAACCTGAACCATTTGGATCAGGATAATCTGTATTTCCAAACGCTTGAGGTAAAGTTCTAAGAGATTTAACTACATAACCATTTACAGGAAATTGATGTCCCACAGGAGAATTTGGTGTTTGGCTACCATCTGTTATCCATTGCTTAATTGGAGTTCTTGAATAAACCATACCATAATGTCCTTTCCCTGAATCTACTCTTCCTGTATTAAATGCCGTATAACCATTTGGATTTCCTCCACCAACACCATAACCAGGGTCGTTAGTCTGTACGAAAGTCCAACCTACATCATACCAGTTAGTAAATGTTGGTAAAGACAAACCAAGTTCATTTGGATTAGACCTGCTTACAAGTCCAACAAAATGAACGCCTGAGCCACCATTATTAAAATAAGGAGAATTAAGTTTTACAAAATCATAATCAATATTAGCAGGATTTATATTTAAAACATTAATTCCCCCTGAACCATTATATCCTCCACTATTATAACTCTGGTTTTGCGTATCATCACAATCTCTCTGTCTAAGTCTAATATTTACTTTATTACCACTTGTAATTAAAAAATTATATCCTTCAATACCTCCTAGTCCTCCAGGAACCAAGGCGTCACTAACTCCATACATAACCTGGCTAACGCCCTTATAATTATCCTGAATTTTTGTAGCATTATTAAAATTATTATCCGCACCATATTGATTACATAATCTACCCATATCCGCAAAAACAGTCTTCCAACTTTTAACAAATCCACCTACTTTGGGTAATGCTATTACTGGATTTAATAGAGTATTACCATTCAATACATAAAATTCAGTTGTATCAATAAAATTGGTTTCAGGTTGCTGCACTGAACTTTTAATATAACAAACTTGAGCGTTTCTGGGTATTTTAATTGGATTGGTAAAATAATTAGTCCATCTCCAAGGTAATAGATGATCGTCGGTAGTTCCAACATCATTGTCCCTACTCTGGTCGTCATTCTTTAGAAAAACTAAACTCATCTTTATAATGTGTACTTATATTATAAAAATGATTAAAAGAATAAAACAGGATAAAAAAATAAAAGTTTTTATGAATAACTATAAATGTATTAAGAATCCTTGCTTTGAAGAGATTAACGGTAAGCAAGACCGGTCAAGTAGTGAATACCACGCTATATATTATGATAAGGGTATTCCTAAAAAGAGGCTTCCTAAAGATAGTATTGTATTTGGTACAAAACCTTCCAAGAGATAACTACTTTTAAAAAAAGTAGGACAAAATTGGTAAAAAAGTAGGACAAAAATTTAAAGTAATAATATTAGTCTATATTATAATGGAAGCCGAAAAGAAGAAAGCCAGGAATTTATATCATTCCGCTTATATGAAAAATTATAGAAAAACTGAAAAAGGCAAGGAAGTACATAAACGAAGTTGTAGAAAATATTTAGAAGCAAATAGAGAAAAGATAAATAAAAGAAGACGGGAGAGATATTTGGAGAGAAAATTAGAAAAACTTGATAAAAAATAATCTCTTGTCTATATTATATGCCCCGAAAGAAGAAGGAGATTCCAAATGACGAAAACCCAGGAGTAGTAGCAGGAACTAAATCCTCTAATAAAGCAATGGAGGGAAGTAAACAAGAACCTCTAGGAAAACAACGAAAAAAGAAAGGTGTAGGAAATGTTCGCCCAGGAGCAAATCCTAGTAACTATGGAACAACTTGGCTTGATTTTGCCCGTCCTTATATGAAAAGAGAAAAGACAGGAGGCATGAAAAAGGCTTCAGCAGAGTGGAAAAAATATAAATCTAAAATGGATAAAAAAAAGAAGAAAAAAAAGAAATAAACTACTTTTAAAAAAAGTAGGACAAAATTTTTGAAGTTAAAAATAATTAATTTTTTGAACTTAATTATTTTATTTAGTAATTATATAATGGATTTTACAGCCAGTTCATACAATCAAACTATTCCTAGTAGAAGTACTTTTGCCCCCTCGGATCATCAACTTTCCTATGCGGCAGGTAGCACTCTTCGTTTTGAAATACCCGCTTTTCTTTCATTTATTGACCCAAGACAAAGTTATCTTAAATTTGATGTAAAAGTTACCTCATCTTCCCCTGCTACATTTAGCAAGAAGATAGGTGCAAATGTAATCCTGAATAATTTTCGTTTATATGATATGGGAGGAAACGCCCAAATTGAAAACTTACAGTCAATGGCTGAAATGTACGCCAAGTTCGCTCACTATAGTGAAAATTCTAGTGTCCGCAACAAAAGGGCTTTACTAGAACTTTTAGAACCAACATCTAGATATGATGGTGAAGAAGCAGTTAAATACCAGAATGACCCTGCTAATACTATGTGTAATTCTCAGTTAAGTGAATGTTATAAATCAGGATTTTTTGATTTTACAGATGCAGTTAATAGAAATGCCGACGCAACCCCTAATAAATGTGAAGTTGCTCTTAAACTACCTATGAGTGGTATATTAGGTGGTAGCCAGATTTTTGCTAATGGTGTTGTTGGGGGTACAAGATTAGAAATTGATACAAATTCAGCAGGTAAATGTTTACAACTTTGGGCTGGTGATGGTATTGTTGGTAATACAGGAGATGTTGCGGGTTTGGAAGGTTCTTGTAGATTCGGTATAGCCACCGCAGCACCTAATGCTGCTAATCCTTTAACAAGTGTTACACTTAATGTTGATGTTGTTGGGGGTGCTAACCAAATCGCTACCGCTCCAGCAATTACTGCCGCATCTTTAGCAGCAGGTGCTAAGGTTATTAAGAATGGTGCTGTTGGTGCTTCTAATCTTGTAATCGGTCGCAATCTTTATGGTTGGACTAGTGCTAATCCTCCAATCTGGAAAGATATGGGAGTTATTACAGGAATTGCCTATAATGGAAGTGAAAACGCAGGTGGTGCAGTAGCAGTTACCGTTACATTAGATGGTACGGGTGCTAATGGTGATGAATTCCAAGGCGGAGCAGGAGGTGGTACAGCGGGTCCAGAAATCGCAAAAACCAATACATGCGGTATTAGAGTTGAAGATGCTACGCGGGTACAAAATTATGAACTTACTAATGTAGAACTTGTATTAAAAACCGCTACTCCTCCAGCCGATTACCAGAAAAAAGTTATGGCTTCAGTTATGACGGAAGAAGGGTTTACTTTTGACTATATGAGTGCTAATTGTTATCGTAATAATGTTCCCGCAGGAGAGCAAATTACAAGTTTAAATATTCCTGCTTTTAATGAACGAGCGGTTGCTATTCACGCTCTTCCTTTAGAAAATGGTGTAGCCGAAAGTATTGTTAATGATAATTTAGCAACAGTTCTTGATAACGCCCAGAGTTATAATTATTATGTAAATGGAAGAAGTCAGCCAACCAGGAAGGTTAGTGTAGCAAGACTGTCTAATGCGGTTCCTTTAGTAGAACAAGTAGCATTATGGGAAGTTGAGAAGGCTATGAGTACCAGTAGAGTAGTGTGCCGAAATTTAGTTCTTCCAGAAAAGAATTTCTTATTTTCCAGGGCTTTAGCAAGATATGGAGGTGTGTACGATCTACGAGCCGATGGAAATATTACACTTAAGGTAGAATATTCTACATCTACTCCACCAACCAAGAATAAACTTTTTGTTAGTTATATTATGGGATTAAGGCGATTAGTTGTAAATAAAGATGGTGTAATGGTAGAACAATAATTTTTGTTAACATTTTAATAATAAATAATTTATATTATTAAAGTATATAATGGCTATGGCTACAAGCGTACAAGAAAGTAGAAGAGAAGTTCTCCAGATACTACCCACTAATCTTGGTTCTGGCGTATTTGGAGCAAGAAATGGGCTTCCCCAGATAATTTTTGAAATTCCAAGATTTCCTAAGGTAATGAACGGCAAAAGTTTAAGAATAAATGGTACTTTCCAGGCATTTGCCTCAACAGGAGTTACCCCCAATAATTCTACAACTTTTTTTGATAATGCCGCAGGTAATAATGATGTATTTATTGATGGTCGCACCAGTTTATCATCTGTAGTTGATGTACTCTCAATACAAAATTTAGAAGGAGCGACATATGAAACCATTAAAAACTATAACCGAATGTGTGCATCCTTACAGCCTCTTAATGAATCAACAGGTAATTATTTGAATGGTGGTGTAGATGGTTTATATGGTGCTTTAGGAAAGGAGGTTTCTATGGCTGGTAAATGTGATAATAAATTTGATTTTTCACTTCCACTTTTAGCAGGTTACTTAAACCAGGTTATAGACCTTCAACTTACCAAGGGATGCAGAATTGTTATAAATCTTTCCCCAGATAATTTTGTTATGCGAAATACCAAATGGCGTAATCCTGCTAGTAATGGTGGAACTACTTTAGGTGGAGCATATTATGAATTATCCAATCTTTCCCTTAGTGTTACTTGCGAAGACCCACCAGCAGCAGCCAAACAGGCTATGGTTGCTAATACCAGGGGAAGTTGGGATTATGATGCCTATTCTTCATTCTACAATGTAATTCAATCCTCGGATCATAATGCTATCGTTAACATTAATACAGGTAGAACAATCGCTACCATTATGAATTTGGTTCCAAGCAAGTTCCTCAATAATTATAATTACAATTCTCAATGGACCTCTCAGTTGCTTACTGAAGATGCTGGGGGTATTCTTAAAAACCGAGTTATTATGACTGACTTAACCTTTACCAAGGGTGGATTACGCATTCCATTAGATTTTGAAACAGATTCCCGATTAGCCCAAACTAATGGAACTGCATCCAGTTTTAAGAACTTTGAAGAACTTAATGCTATTAGAAATGTGTGGTCTTTGTCTAATTTTACCAAATCTTTAGCAACTGAATTATCACTCGCAAAATCTAATGCTGTCGCAGTTGGTAGTGCTCTAGGACAGGCTAAATTTTCTCTCCAAAATGGTTATTCTATTAATGATGAAGATAGAATCCAGCAATATAATTTAGGAGTATCTTACGACCAGATTACATATAATGGTTTAGACTTTCGCGGAACACCTCTTGGAATTCGCATTCAATCTATTGCCCCTACAGGCACTCAACTTCGTCCACACTCTCTTTTCATTTTTGTTAAACATAAAAATACAATTGTATTTGAAAACGGACAGGTTAGAGTTATTCAGTAAGAACGAACTTTAAAAAGTTCATCAAACTAAACTATTTTGTCCTACTTTTTTTAAAAGTAGTATTTTGAATTTAATATTTTTAACTTTAGAAAAAAATATTAACAATATTTATAAATGGCTTCAGGTAGAGGATTACCAAGTGTATTACGAACGCAAACATATGAAAGACCCGAACGACAAGATATTAATACGGATATCTTATATCCCGTTAGTATTAACCAGACTAGTGCAAAGTGGGTTTTCGACAAGAAAGGTGTACTTGATTCAAATTCACAAATTAATTTACGACAAACTTGTAACCAAATAGGAGGAGTGGAACAGGAATGTTATTTACCTACATCTACAGCAGCCCTTGCGATGATAGAAAGAGCATACTTAACTATAGGAGGTCGCAGGGTAAGTAATTTAGAAAGTGTAGGACATTGGAACACCTGGAAACGACTTCATTGGAGTCAGGAATATAGAGAAGGTGTTGCTAAACCTAAACAAGGTGGTGATGATTGTTTTTATGGTTCAGCCGCAAGAGGAGTAGCAGCAGCCTCCGCTACAGCAATTAACGCAAGGGGTTTTGCTTCTCCTTATGGAACACTTGGACGCAGAAGTGATGAATATGCTAAGAATGCGGCTACAGGTGTTATGGCTTCGGCATTAACTGACCGAAAAACAGACCCTGCTAAAATTATTACTAGTGACCCAAATACTTCACCAGATGTAGTTATCGGCTTGAGCCAACTTATTCCCTTCCTAATTAATGTGCAGTTGCCTCTTTTTAGTATCAGGGAAGAGGTGGCTCTTGTAATAGAATTTTCACCAGATAGTACAGGACACCGATTTTTTATTCCAGCCGCAAATGCCGCTAATTTTGATACAGTTAAATCTACTATTGTTACCAATTCAGTTTATCTTATGGCGGATTATTTGTTCTTCCCAGACCAATTAGAAATGTTAACTCAAGAAATGATGCAGGGTGGTGGATATGATATTCCTTATGATGAAATTCAAGTTCTAGAAAATACCGAACCAACTCTAGTAGCAGGACAACATTCATTTGATAGTCAATTGCCTCTTGGTGGTAAAAAAGTCAAGGCGGTTGTTATGCAACAGCAGCAGGTAGATGGTGCTAATTTGTCTATTGATAATATAGGACGATACAATAGTCTTGGTTTAAGATTAGGGCAATCGGTAAATTTATTTATTGATTCTACGCCATTTTATAATAAAAATATTACCAATCAATCGCTCATGCTTCAGGAGGCTAATGAAGTAGAAGGTGTCCCTCTTCAACTTCCTGATTATAAATGGTCTTGGACTAATCAAGTAGATGCCGCAGGTGCTAACACTAAATTAGGATTAAGTGATCGTACAATGAATGGTTATGCTAATAGTGTAGAAGCAGCAACTTCTCAATTTTTAGGAGTAAAACTTTGTAATGCTTCGGGACAAGGTATTAGAATTAGCAACTTGCCTATGATTTGGAAACGCTCAGCAACTATATCAGCAGATGATGATGGTAAACAATTCACTCTTCGCTTTTTCTGTGTAACTCAACGCTTACTCAATATATCTAATGGTATAGTTCATATGATAGAATAATTTTCTTTGTTTATGTTATATGGTAGAAAAAGAAATGACTTTAGAACAGGCAAAAAAAGATTTCCCATTAAATTTGCATTGGGTAGATTGTAGAGAAGACCCAAGTTGTAATGAATTTCCATTAAAACCTTTATGTCCTTGTTTTGACCCAGAAAAGGTAAAGGAATATACAAAAATTCCTGTAGGAAAACATATCCTGACCGGTCAAGATATCTCTAAGAATTCAATTAAAATTATTTTATGTAACCGCTGCTTTGATTATAATTTAAAACATCAACAAAAGCAACAAGAATTAGATGAAATAGAGAAAAAATTACAGAT
>JAAHTG010002388.1_pt1 | contig 10779 bp, 7 predicted proteins | sample 6116081 | NCBI WGS metagenome assembly JAAHTG01 (sample SAMN13939989, study PRJNA603662) | sponge metagenome | isolation source: marine sponge | host: Mycale hentscheli | place: New Zealand | collected 2005
ATTGAGGATGTCTTAGCAACATGAGCAGAGACCTAGCCAGCAACACAGCAATATCATATTCGGCATCAAACGTATTTCCTATTACATTTGTCAAGCTGGAATTTTTGCCTCCGAATGATGGGGTCGGAACTATAAGGCTTCACAATGGCCTTGGCACTTACACTTGGGATGATGGATCTGGGAATCAGAGCTGGTTAGGAACGGGTGATCTTGGACAGATAAGCAAGATACAAGAAGGCGAGGAAGTCAGCCCATACGGTATCCAGCTTACTCTTTCCGGACTAGACCCTGACCTTGTTGGTGAGGCGATTAAGGAAAGTTACTATCAGCGGCCCGTGACCTTGTATGTCGGTGCGTTGAATGACAGCGACCAGCTTGTAGCCACGCCAGACGTTATGTGGACGGGTTTCATGGACCTTATGACTGCAAGTGTCGGAGCCGAAGGCGGTGATTCTCTGGTGTTGAACTGTGAGAGCGAGCTTGCGATGTTCGAGCGGTCTCGTAATTTGTTGTTCACAAACTCGTCTCAGCAATTAATTAGCACAAATACGCCGCCCGATACATTCTTTAACCAACTGCAAGACATGGAAGACTTGACTTTAGCATGGGGCAATAAAGGCTCTAGGATTGCGGGGAAAACTCCGGGTTTTGACAGTGCGCCGTTTGATGATCTTGATTTGGAAAACATAGACTTTAACGCGAACTAAAAATGAACATTATTGCCAACAAGTTTCTATCCTCACTTAACACTTGGGATAAGAACGATTTTCAATATGGCTCAACAGATTGCTGTCAGTTTGCATCGCATGTGGTCAAAGAGATTACCGGCGAAGATCACGCGGCTAAATTCAAATACGGGTCGGAAGAAGAAGCGCAAAAGATCATCGAAGAACACAACGGCCTAGTAGGTTTGATTTCAAGTCTGCTTGGCGAGCCTAGCAAGGCAGAGAAGGACGGAGACGTTTGCGTTTTGTTTATCCCTTCTATCGGTGAGCTTCTAGGCGTCAGGTATAAAGGCAATGTTGTCTGTATAACCGAAAAAGGGTTAAAGGCAGTTGAATATAAATATGTAATAGCGGAGTGGGCAATATGCCACCAGTAATAGCTGTCATCCAAGCAATAGGCGCTTTAATTCCCGGAATAGCGGCGGCAACAACAGCGGCTACCGTGGCTGGGACTTTGATAATAGCAAGTGCCGCGTTAGCTATTAGATCTTTGATACCCAAAGTAGACATGGGCGTTGTTGACACTGACCGATCAAGACAGACTACAGTACGAAGCACCATTGAGCCTAGAAAGTTAGTTTACGGCGAGACAATGATTAGTGGTGTGGTTTCTTTCGCACAAGTCGATGGAGCTAACAATAAGAATCTGCATCAAGTTATTGCTATTGCTGGCCACAAATTAACGTCTATAGATAAGATATTTCTCGACGACTACTCTATTGACCTATCGACGCAAGTTGATGGAAGCGGTGACGTCACTTCTGGCAAGTTCGCAAAGAAAACGAACGAGGACGGCACTCTTGAGACAATGGTGCATATCGAAACGCGAGATGGATCTGCATCGCAAACTGCTTACTCCGATTTAGTTACTGCTTTTGCTGGTACTGGACTTAATGCAGGGAAAGGATACGAGAGCACTCATAGAGGCGATGGTGTAGCCAGTATTTATACTCGTTGGACCATACACGAAGGCACCAGAGAAACTTGGGATGAAGTTGGCGGCATTCAAAACATTAAGGCGGTTGTAAAGGGTAAGGCTGTTTATGACCCACGGTTAGATGTAGCCGCTGGAAATAATGCTGGTGACAACCCTACCACCGCTGCGTATATCAAATATTCTGACGGGGCTACTACTGCCACACATCAGAGAGACTTACAAGGCCAGAACCCTGCTTTGATGCTTGCTGATTACCTGATGGATTCTTCCTTTGGTTTAAGCATTCCGGCCAGCAAGATAGATTGGCCTGCGGTAGTCACAGCGGCAGATGCTTGTGACTTCTTAGTTCCTATTCCTACAAGCCAGACTCAAAAACGCTTCTTTGGTTCTGGCGTTATTTTCGGATCAGACAATCACCGAAAATCTATATCTAAAATCCTAAGTGCGATGAATGGTGACCTGATCTATTCTCAGGGCAAATACATCATCAAGGCTGGCATACACGAAGCATCTAGCTTGGCATTCACTGAAGATGATCTCGCTGGTGACTTCACAGTTAAGACTTCAATCCCTAGAGCAGACAGATTCAACACGATTAAGGGTATGTTTATAGACCCTGACTCAAACTACAAGATGACTGAGTTCGCTCCTAGAACGGTCTCAGGAGCTGTAGCTAGAGACAATGGGGAAGTCTTAGAAGAAGAAGTTAAACTGACATTTACGTCAGACAGGTACGTTGCACAAAGGATTGCGATCAAGAAGGTCAATCAATCGTTTCTGCAAACTACTTTAAACCTTCCGGTCAACCTAAAAGGCATGAAGGTCGCGGTTGGTGATCGTATTACGCTTGCGTTAAACGATTTTGCCACGATTGACGCTGACTGGAATCCCAACAAAGAGTTTAAAGTCATTGGCTGGTCGTTCTCTGAGAGTGGGAATGGAGCTATTGATCTTAGTCTTATCGAGGATGATTCCGCACGATACGCCGACCCAGCCGAGGGTGAGTACAATCAAATCTCTAACACTGGTGTTATCACTAGCTCCCTGGCTGACGTTCCACTCCCGACTAACTTTACAGCAACCGCTGGATACAACTCAGTTAATCTCGCATGGACTAACCCAACCAACATTGGGGCATGGGAACAGATTTGGATTTACGCTAGTGATACCACTACCCCTCCTGCAACTCCGATTGAGAAGTTCAGAGGAACAGCGTTTACTCATCAGATTGCTGGCGGTACAGCTAAGTATTATTGGATTCAGGCGGTCAAGTATCCTTTAGGCTCGACCCCTGCGTCTGGTTCTACGAATACATCTAAGTCTGCTTTGGTTCCTTTTGGATCTCCTACCGCTGTAACGGCGTTGAAGATTGCCAATGCCGTGATGGCAGACGACTCAATTGACACTGCTCAGATTGTCACTGAAGCAGTAGGGTCCGATCAGATTGCTACCACGCTTCAATCTGATAACTTTAGCGTACCTAATCAAACTGGCTGGCAGATCAGTAAGAACGGCGATACGACTTTTAACAACACGGTGGTACGAGGAAACATTAGCGCCTCGACCGGAAGTATTGGTGGAATTACTGTAGATGCCGACAGCATTCATGTAGGTACGGGTACTTTTAACAACGCCAACACAGCTTTCTATGCAGACGATCAGGGTCAGTTTAGCCTTAAAGATAAGCTATCTTGGGACGGGTCAACTTTAACGGTTGATGGAGGCGGCACGTTCTCAGGCGCTTTAAGTGCGGCAACTGGTACGTTCTCTGGCGAGTTAAGCGGTGGAACAATCTCAATTGGCTCAGGTAATAATATCTTCAAGGCTGATTCGAATTGGGTTTATCTTGGCAACGCTACCTTTGGATCTGCTCCCTTTAGAGTTACGCCAGCGGGGGTTTTAACTGCTACCACGGCTACCTTGACTGGCGCTTTGACAGCTACGTCTTTAAATATACAAAACACTGCTACTGTCACAGACACTGCAAATTTAATTAACAACGCAGCAGTTAGACAAGAAATACTGACAGTTGAGGTTGAGGCCGGTCAGGTGTTAGACCTAGAGAGTGGCGCTGATGTCGATATACAGAACCTTGGTGATGTTGCGATTTACGTTTCTGATCAAGATGCTATTCTCCAAGGCAATATTAATACCGTATCAACAGCTCTTAGCAACCTAGAAGGCACTGTTGTCGATTTGCCTTCTGGTGTTAGCGACATCTTTATCCAGACAACCGCTCCTGTTGCGGGAGTTGGCGGTATCCCAGACCCTATACCTGATTTTTCACGCTGGTACGCCTCAGACGATGACAACCATCCTTATTATTGGACTGGAACAGCATGGGTTAGCTTAGAAGATCCTCGGATTGGCGCTAATGCCGTCTCAATAACTAACCTTACGGCTAACCTATCGACTACAAACACAAATGTAGCGGCCAATACCGCTTTAGCCCAAGGCAAAATTACAACCTTCTTTCAAGACGATACTCCAACAGCAGTAGCTACTGGAGATTTATGGGTTGATACTAACGATAAAAATAAGATGTATCGTTGGAGCGGCTCTGTTTGGGTTGCAGCCAGGGACACGGACATTAATCAGGCTATCTTAAATGCAGCATCGGCTCAAAGCACCGCTGACTCAAAGATACTTACCTTTGTCCAAGATGACATGCCTAGCGGGTCGGTCGGAGACCTGTGGATTGATTCTAACGACAGCAATAAATTATATCGTCATAACGGCACTACCTTTGTTGCGGTAAGAGACGCAGGAATTGATGCTAATGCGGGAGCAATCAGCACTTTAGACGGAACGGTTACAAGTCTAAACGGAACTGTAACTTCTCTAAGCACTTCCAACACTACATTAACGGCTGATCTAGTATTTAGAACAATAGCGTCTGACGAGAGCGGAAGTGCAATTGAGGGCGAGACCTCGACACCGGGCGATCTTAATCACGAAGAATTATCTGATGTAGCGGCGGCGGCAGGACTAGCGCAAAAAGATCTACAGACGAGAACCACTTTAACTGAAGACTCTATTACAGTTCAGTCAACAGAAATCACCCTCTTAAACTCTATATTAGAAAAAGACGGCGTTTTAAGTGGTAGTGCTAACGCAGTGACGGCATTACAGACTGATGTAACTCAAATAAACACACTGGACGGCACTTCTACATCAGCTAATGCGTCAGCCCTAACTGCCTTGAAAGCAACCGTAGAAGACCCTTCAACGGGCTTGGCGGCTGTCGGTGGAGTGGTTGATACATTAACGGCGAATGTTGTAGATGGCGCTGTACTTGTAAGCGATGCTCAGACTCTCTACGCAGTCACTGGATTAGTGGCTACGGACAATTGGGATGTCACAGAAACTTACGCGGCTGGATCGGGCGTTGTATATCTTGGGATTCCCTACGTTGCGGCGGTTGCCAACACTGGAGAAACGCCGCTTAACAACTTAAGCAACTGGACCCCAGCAAACACCACAGCCTCTTTGATTACTGATAACAATGTTTCAAGGATTGGTTATTGCGTAGATGGAAGTGGGAACTTAACGGACCATAAAAACGCTACTTTATGCGTTGCGGCAGGAAATACTTGGAACGGTGACGCGGCATTAGCGGAAGCTGTCAAGGCTTTGACAGTTATTAAGCCTGACGGGACTTACGCCACTATTGAGAATGCTACATCGGTTATCTCTGATGATGTCGGAGACGTAATAGCTCAGAAGTATATAAAGATTGACGCTAATGGTTCGATAGCCGGTTACGGGCTGTCTTCAACAACTTCTTCGGGTGCTACAGAGTCGGAATTTGTAGTTACCGCTGACAAGTTTAAGGTTGTAGATCCTGCGGATACGTCATTAACGGCTCTAGCTCCGTTCACGGTTACGGCTCAGAAAATTGTGATGGGAACAGATGTTGAGATAAGTGGCGGGCTTATAGTAAGCGGTGAAATCAAAGCTGATCGCTTGTCGTTAAACGGAACTATGTTTACCACCGAAACCGTAGGCAGTGACGTTAATCTGGTAATCGCAGATGGCGGTGTCGATACTACCCAGGTCGCAGACAATGCTGTGACGCTGGACAAGATAGCAGACACGCTTCAATCGACTGATTATGTTCAAGGTTCTGCCGGTTGGAAATTAACCACATCTGGCACGTTTGAGGCTGGAGATGGGACTTTTAGAGGCAACATCACTTCTACATCAGGAACCATTGGTGGATTCACACTAGGGGCAACGAGTCTGACGGCTGGTGATGGGGCTACTAGGGTTTCACTGTCAACTGCTGACGGCGTTTCGCTAGGGAATAATACGTTTGCCAATGCGCCGTTCAGAGTAACGCCAGAAGGAGCTTTGACAGCTACTAGCGCGACTATCAGTGGTGACATAACTGCTACTAGCGGGTCATTTACTGGTGCGGTTAGTGTTGGGACTACTGGTAATTTCTACGGCGGCACATCGACAGCATTTAATACTGGAAAAGGTTTCTTTTTAGGCTATGACACTGATGCTTACAAGTTAAGCATAGGCGATGCGTCTACTGGGAAATCTTTAACATGGGATGGTGATAAATTAAATGTAGATGCGAATGCTGTTAGTTTCGCTACCGGCGGCGAGCCGACTTACAATTCTAATTCTAGGGTTCCCGTTTCGGTCAGAAGTTCGGTTTTAGATCTAACGAGCAATACTGATTACGTATTCTTTGCGAACGACTTTGATCAGAATCTTACGTTGTACGCTTCGTTCTATGCTGGGCCATTAACTTCTGGGTCTATATCGGGCGAGACAAATGCACAAAATGCAATCATGTCTCAATTGTCGTTGCAGATTCAGTATGCGCCTAATAGTGGGGGGTCTCCAGGGACTTGGGTCAACTTTGGTTCAGCAGCTTTATCCAGCAAGAAATTCACTTCTGGCCAGTTAAATAGTAATTACTACGTCAAAGTGACTGACTTAGGCAGTGGGAACTATCGCGCAGACTTGGCGACAGCCTCGCAAGCAGCAACAGACTTCACGGGTCTTGGTCATTCTGACTATGCCTATGGGATCACGGACGAAGACTACTACATGACTGAACAAGTCACTGTCTATGGGTTCCCTAAAGGTGAGTATTTCATCAGGATAGTTGTAGCGGTCACGGACGGAACTTATAGCCCATACCCTGCAACGGGCAGTCCTGCTCTGACAAACCCTAGAAGACTGTCAATTAATAACGCATTGACATACACCGATTCTGATCATGGTCTTTCATCGGTTGCAAAAGGTAATCCGCAGACTTATTTCACCGGATTGTTCAACAATACGCTGATTGACGGTGGCAGTCTGACGATAGCTGTCAATGAAGAAAACGCAACCAGCAACAGATACGGCGGTATCTTCATAGCCGGTAGAATAACTGTACCAAAATCAGGTGACAGTTTAGACATAGAAGCGGCTGGAAATGGCATTAAGTTTAATGGTGGTTATGGTTCTACCGGAGCAACCATTGACACGAATGGAAACTACTTCGCAGATGGCAATATCACTATTTCGGGAACCGTCACCCAAGGCTCTGACATCCGACTGAAGTCTGACGTTGAAACAATAGACGGAAGCAAAGTGTTTGGTATGCGTGGTGTCAGTTTCGTTAAAAACGGCGAAAAGGGCGCGGGTGTTATAGCTCAAGAGCTTCAGGAAGTTGCACCCGAATTAGTCAAAGAAAACGAAGACGGAATGTTATCAGTCGCTTACGGTGACATCGTTGGCTATTTGATTGAAGCAGTCAAAGATTTGAAGGCTGAGATAGAACAGTTAAAGAAATTGCCGTAAAATAGAACAATAGGAGTTTACCATGTCAAAAATCAGTGAGTTAAGCGATGGCGGAAGCCTGTTACCCACAGATGATCTTATCGTCGTTAGATCAGGCGGCAACGTGCGCGTCAAGGCAGATACTGTCAATGTCGATCAGATCCGTTTAGGTGATGATGAGCAGATTCAGTTAGGTAATTCGCAGGATTTAACCCTAGTCCATACCCCTACGCAGTCAATTATCAATCAGGCTGGCACTGGTGATCTGCTGATTCAAAAGGCTGGAACGACAAAAGCGTCATTCACCGCCAATGGATTAGAGTTTCCAGATTCTTCCAAGGCCATCTTCGGCGCTGGCTCTGACCTACAGATTTACCATGATGGGTCTAATAGCATTATTGAAGATGCAGGCACAGGAAGCCTCAAGATAAAGTCAGATGGCTCTTTTATTGATATTCTGTCTAACAGTACTCGCATCAATAACGCCGCTAACAATGATATTATGGCTACATTTGTGGCTAACGGCGCAGTATCTTTATACCACGACAACTCAGCCAAACTAGCCACCACCTCCACAGGCATCGACATTACGGGTATTGCCACGATGGATGGGTTGACGAACAACGGAGATGTAGTTTTTTCCAAAAGTGCGACAGGTGTACCGACAATAAAAATGTCAGGTTTTGCTACCGCCAGTAATCCATACGGTATTATTAATTTTTACAATGAAGATGGAAGTCAACAAGGCCCAAACAACGCAGTTCAGATTAAAGCATTAGCTAAAAATTCTGACGGCTCTGGAGGCGAATTAGCATTTCACACGTCAACCGGAACAAGTTCTGAAGGTGCTGATGCTGTTGAACGCCTCCGCATAGGATCATCAGGCAATGTGGGGATTGGTACGGCGAGTGCTGAAAAAAGGCTTCACATCTACGACTCGACATTAGCTAATCAAGCAATAAGATTCGGAAACCCATCAGCTACACCGTATGGGGAGATTCAATACGACTCAAGCGGTTTTGAGCATTTGTATATCCGGTCAAAAGGCACAACGACTGGATTCGGCAACATTGTGTTTGAAACTGGTTCTACGCCTACAGAAGCCATGCGCATAGACGCATTAGGGGACGTGGGGATTGGTACTGCTTCGCCTGATACATTAGCTCACCTAGCAGCAGGCGCTGGTGCAGCAGTTTTGAGGTTAGAAAATACAGATACTTTCTTATCCGATGGTGAGATAGTAGGTAAGATTGAATTTGAAACACAAGATGCAGGTGGTGCTGGTGTAAATGCTTTTATACAAGGAGTAGGTGTAAGCACAAATGGTGCGACAAAATTAGAGTTTGGTACAGGAGGCAGTGGTTCGCCTTCGACGCGCATGACCGTGAATAGTAATGGCAACGTGGGGATTGGGACGAGTTCGCCTCAAAAGACTCTTGATGTTAAAGGCACGTTTGCAATCAGTAATAGTACAACTAGTTACTGGGATTTTGACAGAGATGATTCTGATGGGTCATTAAAGATTGCAGATACTGGCACAGAACGCATGCGCGTAGACTCATCAGGCAACCTCTTGGTGTCAGATACGACAGCGAATCCTTCTGGAGACAATGTTGACAGTGGCATAGCTTTACATAATGCAGGATTAGTCAGAGCTTCTACCAATAATGCGGCGGCGGCTCTTGATTTGAATGTTAAGGGGCGTGATGGCGACATTGCAGTATTCCGCAAAGACGGCACCACAGTCGGTCAAATAAGTGCTAGATCAGGCGACCTTGTTCTAGGTACTGGCACAACTGGTCTTCAGTTTTACGATGTAGGAAATGCTATATTCCCTTTAAGCGCCTCTGGTAATACTAACAGAGATGCCGCTATAGACTTAGGTGAAGGAAGCAACCGCTTCAAAGACAGTTATTTTTCGGGGGATGTCAACGCTACGAACTTTACTGGCGTGGGCGATGGAGACACCTTCATAGGAATGTCTGGCAGTAACATCATGCGGTTTAGCACGGGCAACGTCGAAGCCGCTAGGTTTGACAGCAGCCAAAATTTCTTGGTGGGTACTACTTCTATAACTACTACAAATGTAGGAGGTGCTACTTTTAAAGGTGAAAGTGCAGATCGTTCCATGCTCAGAATGGGTAGCACATCTACGGCTTCAGGGATAGACCAAGTGTACTTTTATAACCCAAATGGTATCGTTGGGTCTATAGGGACAAACGCCAGTTCAACATATTACAACACTTCATCAGACTATCGTCTCAAAGAAAACGTAGTCGCTATGTCAGGCGCTACAGAACGCCTCAAGCAACTCAAGCCTTCACGCTTTAACTTTATTGCAGACGCTGACACAACTGTTGACGGTTTCTTAGCGCATGAGGTTCAAGCTGTTGTACCAGAAGCAATAGCTGGCGACAAAGATGGCATGATGGATGAGGAGTATGAAGTTACTCCCGCAGTGCTAGATGATGACGGTAATGTTACTGCTGAGGCTGTTATGGGTACACGTTCAGTACCTGACTACCAAGGCATTGACCAAAGCAAACTTGTGCCTTTACTTGTAGCAACTATACAAGAACTTGAAGCCCGTATCACCGCACTAGAATCTTAACAGGAGATAAACATGACAACTTGGACAATTTCAACTTTAGAACGTGAGTTATCAGACGGTGGCGTAGTCGTTGCCCATTGGCGAGCTACTGCAACTGAAACAGTAGGCGAAGGTGATGAGGCTGTAACCTATTCAGCTACCAACTACGGCACTTGTGGTTTCACACCAGATCCGTCTAGTGCAGACTGGGTGGACTACGACAGCATTTCTGAGGAGCTGGCGCTATCTTGGTGCTGGGCTGAGCTAGACAAAGACGCGATTGAAGCGTCACTTTCTGCTAATATAGACCTTCAGAAAAACCCAACTCAAGCGTCAGGTGTCCCGTGGTAGATCACGAAGCAGCTAAGACAGTAATGGATGGTGTTGCCGTTTCAGGCGGCATAGCGTCTTTGGCTGGCTGGTTGCCCGATGCTGCTGCTGGTATGACTATTTTGTGGTTGGCTTTAAGAATTTATGAATCAAGAACCGTACAAGGGATGTTAAAAGGAGAGGATGATGGGAACACTAAAAATTGACGAGACAGAGTACGAAATTGACGAACTTCCCGAGGAAGTAAAGGCCAAAGTTGCTAGGATGCAAGAGATTCAAGGGCAGATTAATAATCTAAATATGCAGGCTCAAGAATTGCAAACCGTCATGCAGGCTTACGTCAACACCATCAAAGAAGACTTAGAGCCAAAGGGTGAGCTGGTAGAATAGGTATGCTATGGACGCAGTAG
>JAAHTG010001111.1_pt2 | contig 10772 bp, 19 predicted proteins | sample 6116081 | NCBI WGS metagenome assembly JAAHTG01 (sample SAMN13939989, study PRJNA603662) | sponge metagenome | isolation source: marine sponge | host: Mycale hentscheli | place: New Zealand | collected 2005
TCAACGCTCTTCACGCTTTACGTCCGTAGACAATGCGAGTGCGAACACCTGTTGGTAGTTCACTCTCAGGAACCTCGTGCTTAACCAAGGGCTTCCTGTCTGTCATATCAATCTTGTCCATGTTGTCACGGAACTTGCCGTGGTCACGTCCCACTTGTCTAATGTTGCTTCCCTTAGTGCTCATTGTCTTCTATAAATTCTGCGTCGATAGCATCGTCAAAAAGCTCTTCAAGCTCCTTGGCTAGTTCCTCTGGACTCTTAGCCTTCTCGTGCCTAATGATTTGATCTGCGCCTGTCTCTAGGCGATTAACACGCTTCTGAAGGAACTCAACACCCACGTTAAACTCCTTGAACTCCTTGGGGGACATGATCTCATCCTGCTCGGCATAGGCATCAATCTGACGCCCTGAGACGTAATCAGCCTCGTCAATCATGTTGCGAAGTTCTTCAAGCTTCTGCTCCTGAACATCTGATAGATTGCCTGCAATTTGACGACGCACCTCAGCTATCACACGTCCTGAATGACCATTAGCACGGAGAGGCATAGTGCTCTTACCGTTGTATATAGTCATAGCAGCCTCTAGCCATTTGCCTGGGTTGTAATTAACCAGAGCATTGTTCTTAGAGGTTGCCTGTAATTCCTTCAGCCTTTCGTGCAGAGGATGGTCTGTCTTCTTGAGCTTGCCCATTAGTACTTCCACTCGTGACGTTCACGTCGGTTCATCTGACGCTTTGCCTTACGGCTAACACCAGCACGCTTGAAATACTTAAGCACCTTGCGCCAATACACAGCACTCTGCTCGAAATAGGTTTTAGCTTTGCGCTTCATGGTTGCATTATAAACTCCGTGTCAAGCGGCTAGAAAGGAACCGACTCTCCGATCTCCAAATCATCATCAATGCGCTTCCTATCCTCCTCCATCCATTTCAATATGTCATCATAGGAAGAGAAGACACGATCACCCACAACCACCTTAGCCTGCTCGTAGGACACCTCGTGAGCACTATAAGCCAGCATCAGAGCCTCTACAGCATTAGCTGTGCTGCCCTTAATGTCCTTCTTAGGCTCGTCTAAGAACACATGAGCCTTCCCTATAGGAGAGGGCTGTATCTCAGGCTCTATACCCACCCAAGGCTCGTCAACTATCACATAGCTAATACGCCCCGTCTTCAGCTTAGTCCCCTTTAAATAGCCACAAGTGACCAACTCCTTCATCGCCCTCTGTATGCTCTTAGTCTCGTCCTTAAACTGAGAAGCCATCCTAGAAGCAGCGAAGTCCCAACCATGAGGCTTGCTCTTCATATAAGCCCACACACCCTTAGCCTTAGCCGTCAACCTAGCATCATTCCATATAGGACTCTCCAACGTGTCCCCCAAGCTAAACTTCGGATTGTAACGCCACCCTGTCTTACCATCTAACAATGTCATACATACATATAGACACAACATCCTCAGACCCACAAGTCCCTTTTGCACTCCATAAGTATAAACCCTAAAGTCCTTTTTACACCACATAAGACTATGTCTGAAAAAGCCTAAAGGACATTATGCACCACATAAGGGTAGGAGTAGACGAGCCTAACGTAGCTTTTAGGCACATTAATATATACCATCTCAATAGCCACAAACCCAAAAAGGGTCTGTTAATATATATATTAGTTTAGTCGTGTCTAGCCCCGTGGGGATTTGAAAATTTTAGACCCCTGATTTACCTATATATACTAACCACCCCCTCCCGGTCTCCGAGCCCCCTCCACCCCATCCGTACACTAGTGTACAGGTGTTCACGTGTCCCAGGTTTGTTTTTGTGTGGGGTGGATGGGTTCTAGGCTACCTTTCTGAGCTGTATCCTTCCTTCCTTCCTCTTATGGGCGTGCAATGCTGGATGAACTTTTTTTCGTTTTCTTTCATTCGACTATTGACAATGTGAACAGTTTTAACCAACTTCCATCTTATCGCTAGCACAACGCTAGCGAATCAACTAAAACAAAAGGCACAATATGTACAATCACCACAACCCATCCGTTTCTCTTCCTCTTATGAATGCTTTGCTTTCTAGCCTTAACGGATGGACAGATACGAGTTATGGCTCCGACATGTGTGCAAGTATAGCCAAGAATGAATGGCAGCTCTTCCTTCCTAATAGTTTGCACAATAATGAAAGCACGGAGGAAACCGCCGATTTTAAGCTTTTCAACGGTAAGAGCGGCGGATTCGTTGAGATATCTTCTGTTGAATCAGTGCTTGCGTTCGTTAACGCTCTTTAACAATGAAACAAGCATTTGAACTTCTAGCCATTATCACCGTTTCCGCTATTTTTGCGGCAATGTTTTACCTGGCCATCTAACCGGAAACCCACGTATCATGACAATAATTAAAATCACACTTTTCGACGCCAAGCGGACAGACTACGTCTCAAGCAATGGCGAACCATATTCCATTCATTGGAAAGACAAGGAACTTGATTCTTTTACTGTTGAATACAACACAGACAATGGAAACCGTGCAATGGCATTTGCAAAGCGCAAAATTAAAGCCATGCGCAAGACAGACGAAAGAATAAAGGCTTGGAGCATTAAAGTTCTTTAATCCACAACCACACAACCAACCAAGATAATGAAAAAATCAGAAAAGAAAACAGCAAAGAAACTCACGTTTATCAAGCAGCTTGCTTTGGACTATTTAACAGAAGAAACACCCGTCAAAAAATTTGGGATTCTTCTAAGGGTTGAAACCTATTTCAAAGCTTTGGAGTATGAGACTCGATGCAAGCTGTTGAAAGAGCTTGGCTTGAGCTACTTTGCAGGCGTCAATTCGAGTCAAAAGGTTGAAAAGGGTAAAAAAGAAAACTTTGATACTTTAGTGCTCTACTTATCAGCGGGTAAAAATGCGGGGCAAGACGTTTGCGAATACGCATCAACAGGTTGCCGCTTGGCTTGCCTAGTTGGAAGCGGTCGCAACTTAATCCAAAAGAGAGCAGGTCAGAACGTGATAGACGTTTCACGCATCGTAAAAACTTGGCTCACTGTCTACCGTAAGGACATAGCAATTGAAGTGCTGAAACATGAGATCAAACTAGCTGAAAAGAGAGCAGCTCGCAAGGGTCGCAAGTTTTCATGCCGATTGAACGGGACAAGCGACTTGCCTTTCTATGAGGTTTATAACGCTTTTCCAGACACTCAGTTCTATGACTACTCAAAGGACCCAAATCGAATTCCACTTGCTAATTATCACCTAACCTTTAGCTATAGCCAAGCGAATAAGGCAAGGGTGAAGCATTACAAACAAGCTATTGCACGAGGTCAAAGCATTGCCTTCCCGGTAAGATCTGACGATTTTGAGCAAGCTTGCAAGCTAGCAGATTGCTACTCTATGGACGAAACCGATTTGCGGTTTTTAGATGGAGCTGGCAAATATGGCATATTAAAAGCCAAGGAAACGCTTCACACAAATGAAGGGGTGAAGGAAAAATTCATCCTTTCAATTGAGGAGCTAAAGCAAGTTATTGAATTGATTGAAGCCTAGCCTTTAAAGCTTTCAACCTTCTAGCCTCTTAGCAACTCGCTAAGAGGCTTTTGGGGTGCAAGGCATAGACTAGCACTTGCAACTAATCAAAACGCCTTCTATAGGCATTTAAACGCAAACAAAAGAAAGACAAATGAAAACGAAACAAAGGAAAGTGAGACAGCGCAAAACATCAAGAGACCTTAGAATCTCAATTTGGTTTAACGAGCTATTGAAAGACAACAGCAACAAATCCGGTTTTCGGTGGATTAAGAAAGGTGCGAAATGAAATACACATTGGAGCAAATCGAAAAAGCATGCATTGAAACCGGCACACGCTTTGAAAACTATTACCTGGATTGGCTGAACAATTTTGTCAGCGTGCAAGGTTATGCTGATTTTTACAATTTGCCATTGGATTACGCGCAAAAACGCATTACAATAGGTCGCAAGATACACAAACAAAACAAGGGATAAAATGCCTAATCAGAGAGCAGCACACATTAAGCAAATCACGCTTGCCATTGATTCGGGCCTAATAAATCAGGCTGAAACCTTAGCAGGTAAACTGGATATATCACGTAACAAAACGCTTGAATTACTAATTGGACAAGCGTTGAAACAAAACAAAGGAAAGGAAACCAAATGAGCCAAGCAGAGACAGAGAATTACATCGAACTAGAATCCGGTGAGGAAGTCGCAGTGACAATCACCTGGGACGTTGAAAACCAGGAGAGCAGCAGCTATTACGGGTCGCAATACGTGACGGAGAAATGGGTAGAGGCTGAACCATTGAGTGCAGTTCTAAGCTTTGAAGATGGGCGAACGGAGCACGTTGAATACTCGCCAAAATATGAACCATCTACAGACGCGCAAAAGGTTTTGAATAATGCAATCATCGACGGCACAATTGAATTTGACGAATCATCAATGAAATATGATTACTAAAAAATCAAATCATGAGAAATATGGCGTGAAAACCGCCAAGAATCTAGAAGATGCAAAGCTATTTGCCTTTTCTCTGCTAGTCGGCAGTACCGGAGCAATAGCGGTGGCAATTTTCGAGCTGGCTTGATTCCGTAATCAAGTGGCACAATAAGAACAAAGGAACACAATGAAAACAAGCGAACAAGCAAAGAAGGCCGCACGGGAAACCCTGGAGGCACTACACGAAGAAAAGGAATACAAGATGCGAATGCACGCTTTAGAGGCAACTCAGGCAGCTTTAGAGGAAGCCCAGGCAGCTTTAGAGGAAGCTCAGGCAACCATGAAGGAGGTGAACAATGACTGACAAAGAGAAAAACCGGCTCATCCTGCGAAGGCTAGCAGCAAGCGCCTTTTGGAGGGCAAGACGCCAGAAGGAAAAGTGGGCAAAAGGCTATTGGCAGGGCTTGTTCCAGGGATATCAATTCTCCTCAGACATTATAGACTCAAGGGGATAAAACCACCAGCCTCTCAGAACACCACTGAGGGGCTTTGTGGGCGACAGAGGGCAATCACCCTCGCAACCAATCAAAACGCCTTCTAGGGGTATTCATGTCCCTTTAAAGGGCACACAAATGAAAGGGAAATAATGTTAAGACAATCAATACAGAGAATTGACCAGCTATTAAATTCGCAGGCGTCAGATAAAGAGTTTGAACGCCAGCTAGAGAATTACCGGCTATTGCGTGATTGCAAAGCCAAGGGATTTAAAGAGCTAGAAGGGCAAGGGCTAATTGCTAAAATAGCAAACAACAGAAAGACGAAGTACAACTATTTTCGTGTGACCGACGATAAAATAGCCATAGCTAAAAAAGGTGCTAAGCTGATAAATGAGGGGTTTTTGTCGATGACCAAGGCAGCTCAAGAAATAGGCATAGACCCCGAAACCCTGAGAGGGTATATCTCAGGATGCAAGGTGCCAATCATCACGCAAGGAGAGCGAAAAGCTCGCATCAAAAAGGCTAAAGAGGAAGAACGTCAAAAAACCATAGCCAAGAGGCAAGCTCGTGCTAAAAACCGAAAGGCTAGAAAATGACCCTTTCCGAGTACATAATCGAGGATGCGGTGAAAGCATTTAACGTGGAGCCAAGCCAAATCTACTCAAAGGACCGAACAAGTGACGTCAGCGAAGCGAGAGACGCCTGCATCTGGCTTATAAAAGAACGCCTAGGGCTGAGCAACGCAGAGATTGGAATCATTATAGGTTTTCGCCTGCCTTCTACCATTTGCTACAGCCTAAAACGCACACGCAAACGTCTAGAAATGGACTCAAAAGACTGCGAACAATTTAGAAACCGTCTAAACATCGCCAAAAGACTATGCAGAAAGAACTAAAGCAAGTTCTCGAACGAGAGAAATGGCTAATATCTGAGCGGTTGGGCTATGATTGCAGTTTATCGGCAATCGGATTGTGCCACCTGAGCAACAGGCTCAACACGCTAATGTCAGAAGCATTTAATAAATGGCTCCAGGAGCTTGACCACTGAACCACAGCCTGTGCAGAGATGCACGGGTTTTTCGGGTAGATGGCTTACAAGATCACATACAAGCATAGTTCAATGCGCCCCGAATACGTAGGGGCTGCTATTAAGTATGCTCATACAGCTGACGATGCCTGTAAACTGCTTGCCAAAGGTGGAAGATGGGATAAAAAGAACCAGATAATTATTGATAAGCACCGTAACACCCTAACAATTTTGAATATTGAAAAAATCTAAGCCATACTGTGCCGGAACTATGACTGAGGCAGGTTTCCGCTCTTATATTATGTCTGGAATCCGCAGCAAAAGTCGATTCTGGAAACCGAAGAACATTGCCATCGCCAAGACATTTGTCGGCAAAGGAAAGAATCCTGAGACGGGTAAGCTGTGCAAGCTGCACAAATGCCCACAGTGCAAAGGACTATTCCCACAGGGAAAGATGGATGCAGACCACATTGAGCCTGTAATCCCCCTGGAAGGCTTTAAGTCATCGCCTGAGACCTTCCTGTCGTATGACTGGAACAAGGTGCTTCAGAGGCTATTCTGTGAGGCTGAGGGGTATCGTGTAATTTGCAAGGGGTGCCATGCATCTATAACTAAAGAACAAAACCAACAACGTAGAAAGAATAAAAAATGATGTTAACAGACGAAACAATATACCTAGTCCGTGAATGGGGACGTGAGAAGGGAATCATCGGGCTTGAAGGTAAAGGAACGGAGCAAAGCCAGTTCGCCAAGCTGATGGAGGAGGTGGAAGAACTGAAGCACGCCATTGAGACTAACGATAAGGCAGAGAAGATTGACGCCATCGGGGACTGCACCGTGGTTCTCATCCTATTGGCTGACATCATCGGCACACCTCTAGAAGATTGCCTTGATAGCGCATACAACGTCATCAAGGGTCGCACCGGCAAGATCGTTGACGGAACTTTTGTTAAAGATAAATGATCGCAGTAGCTATTTTTGTCTCGGTAATGATAATCGCATACATTAAAAAATATGACTAAAAAACTAGTAACAGCCCGTTGGTGTACACCATGCAAGATGCTCAAAGGTAAACTTGCGGATGCAAACTACGCCATTGAACTGATCGACGCAGAAGAAGAAGCGGAGTATGTCAACAAGCTCGGCATTCGCAGCGTCCCGACACTCGTCATAGAAGACGGTGACCAGGTGGAAACTATCACTCAGTACGAAAAGATTTTAGAAAATCTTTTAGGCTAGGCTTGACAGACATTAAGGAAGTGAACAACTTAATTTCTAGAGCAGCACCTTTGTTGCTCTGACCGACTCGGAGGGCGTAAGGAACCCTGCGAGTCCGTGATATAACAACCAATAACTAGACTAACCAGTCAACAGTTGACGCTCGTTATAAAGGGAGAAGCACCCCGCGCCTCAGGGGGTAAATTCTGAGGCACCATTTTTAAACACTTTAGCGCAGCACTCTGCTGAACTAATTGCAAGACAGGTTGGGTGCTGTCTTGCCGTATAAAGGATAACATAACAGTCCAGTCCTCTCTTTGGTAACTACATCGAGAGGGCTGGTTTATGACCAACCAACCCGAAACCAAAGGAAACAAATGAAATCCGTAGAAGTATGGCTCAAGAGCCTAAAAGACGAAGACCGAGAGGACGCACTCAAGCACATCATGCCCACTTGCAGAGGTGAGATGGTAAGAACCCTCGGTGAAGCAATCAAACGCATCAACTGGGGTGCTGACATCAATCGCTGGATTGGCATCCACTACGAGGTTGAGACCGAGAGATACTTCAGTGTCCCTCAGGAGACTCCAGAGTCTATCAAAGCAAAGGGTATGGAGAAGCTCCGCAAAGCCCTTCAGCAAGACCCTGTGAACCATCCAGAGCATTACACTGACCATCCGAGTGGCGTGGAGTGCATCGAGATTACCGAGCACATGAACTTCTGCCTTGGCAATGCTGTTAAGTATTTGTTTAGGTTAGATAAGAAGCACGCCGATTTAGTACTTGACTTGGAGAAGGCTTTGTGGTATGTTCGTAGGCATGGAAAATACATGGAAAACCTATCCTCACGACACTCGCTACGAAGTTTCTTCAGCGGGGCAGATAAGAATGATATCGACGAAACGATTACGGAGTCCAGTGCCAATAAAGAATGGCTATATGACCGTAATGTTTTCCTCTCCTCGGACTCTCCGCTATTTGCACAGGATTGTCTTAGAGACCTTCCAAGGGGATTGCCCAAAGGGGAAGGAGGCATCCCATCTGGATGGGGACAAGTTGAACAATTCAATTTCAAATCTGGTATGGGAATCTCGGAAAGAGAATCTCAATCGGAAAGTGCTTCACAACACCTCTCCGCACGGTGCAAGGAATCCTGCCGCAAAACTAAACGACAAAGCCGTGGAGGAAATTTTATCAACCAACTGGAACGGGTTATCTCATCAGAAAATTGGGAAGATATACGGAGTATCACGTTCGACAATCGGTCGGATATTAAGGAGCGAGTCTTGGCTATATCCAAATACATCGGAATCGCCGACGACAACGTGACTAGAGCTGTATTCTACATCTGGAGAGCAGATCTAAAAGACGATGCCATCGAGGACTTGCAGAAAGCAGTGTGGTACATCAACCGAGAAATTGAACTGAGACTGAAATAGAATGAACAAGAGCGAAACAATCACAAAGCTGGCAGCAGCTCTATCTAAAGCACAGGCAGAGATGTCTGGAGCCAAGAAGAGCGCAGCCAATCCATTCTTTAAATCCAAGTACGCCAACCTTGAGGAAGTCATCAACTGCGTGAAGGAGCCATTTGCCAATAACGGCTTGTCTTTCGTGCAGTTCCCAATCTCAGGTGAAGGCACTGCCGGAGTCGAGACCATCATCATGCATGAGAGTGGTGAGTATATCGCCAATGAGTTTCTACTCAAGTGTGCTAAGACAGATCCCCAGGGCATGGGCAGTGCTATCACCTATGCACGTCGATATGGCTTGCAGAGTGCTGTTGGCATTCCTTCTGAAGATGATGATGGCAATGCAGCCAGCCGGAATCCACCAATGAAGAAGGAGCGAGCCATTGAGCTATTAGCGCAGGCTATTGACATTAAAGCATTGCAAGCAGCCTGGAAGATGATTTCATCTGAAGAAGTTGCGACCAACAAAGATGTCGTAGCACTTAAAGACATCCGTAAAACTGAACTAACACCAACCAAATAATACTATGAGTAAACTGATTACACTATCCATCGACGTTACCAAGATCAACAAGGAGAAGCTCTATAAGGGAGCCAAGGGCACCTACCTAAACGTAGACTGCTGGATTGACGAGGAGGCTGACGAGGACTGGAAGAAGGTTTCTCTGAACCAATCACTCACCAAGGAGGAGCGAGAGGCTAAGGAGAAAAAGACCTTCATCGGCAATGGCAAGCTAGCCTATGGCTGGGAAGACTCGGCACCTTCTGGTGGCTCTCCGGTGACTGACGAAGACGTACCATTTTAACCTAAACCAAACCCTCACAGTCCAATCCTGTGGGGGTTTTATCTTTATATATATGACATACGAACAAGAGATGAAGGAACGCCTAAAGCTGCTCGGTGAGTGGATTATACGGCAAGACAATAACAACGTACACGCCACCATCAGGCTGTTAAAGCGAAAACTTGAGAAGCTCGACATCTCAACTGATGAGTAGAGAGTGGAATAAATACTGGGTGTGGAATTTACCAACAGACCAGCTACAGAAGATACTACTCGGAGACGCCAGGCATGAGCATCCATTCGCCAGGTTCTGCATCCGAGAGGCAATGATAAACCGAGACGCAATGGAGCGAAAAGCCAGCAAGGAAGACACTGAGGCACTAGAGGAAGACTTTGAATTTTGAAAAAGCTAGACGAATTAATTGAACGTATTCACGCACTGATGAATAATCACCATAATATGACGACACAGGCTGTTGTCGTAGAACTCACAGAAATGGGGGCAGAAGCTGATTACATCACGCAGCAGATAGATCACGCATATGACAAGCTAGAGGACGCTGAGGAGCTTCTGAGGGGTGCTACAGATCTGAATGAGTACAAAACGGCTATGAAGAGTTTGATTTAGGTTGACAGGGCTGAAAGCCTTATGATATAATCTACATCAGTTGAGGCTATTGTCTTGACGGGGGCGTCGAAATCCCTTTAAATATGAACATACAATTTACACCTCTCATCGCTGGATGGCTTGTTTCATAGCCTATTTCGACACTAGTGATGAGGGGTGTTTTTGTGTCTAGGAGACACTGTTAAAATGGAAGACAGTAAAACGATAGAAGTACGGTATCAAGGAGAACCAATAGATGCTGTACTCATTTAACGCATACCATGCTAAGGAATATGGAGTGGATGAGTCTATCGTGCTCCATAATATCCTGTACTGGCTCAAGAAAAACAGGGCTAACAAAGTCAATTTTCACGATGGTAAGTATTGGACGTACAACTCAGCGAGTGCCTTCACTGAACTCTTCCCATTCTGGAATGAGCGAAAGATTGCACGAATCCTATCCAGCTTGGAAAAGCAAGGGGCAATCGAGAGCGGAAACTTCAATCGAGTGTCCTATGATCGCACAAAATGGTTCTCTAGCCCGCTCCTAGAGCCATTTGACAAATCTGGTAAATGCATTTACCAAAAATGTCCGACCGATCAGACAAATCTGGTAGATGGATTTACCAAAAATGTCGAACCTATACCATATAGAAAACCAGATAGTAAAAAGCAGAGTGAAAATCAAGTTGACGAGGCACTTGAATCAGAAGATCAAGAAACGAGTGAAGAAACT
>JAAHTG010001261.1_pt1 | contig 10772 bp, 16 predicted proteins | sample 6116081 | NCBI WGS metagenome assembly JAAHTG01 (sample SAMN13939989, study PRJNA603662) | sponge metagenome | isolation source: marine sponge | host: Mycale hentscheli | place: New Zealand | collected 2005
CCCCCCCCCCCCCACTCCCTTCCGCGCCGTGTTGTGTATCTCTTCTTTATATACTTTCTGCCCTCATGCGAAGCTGTTATAGTATGGTATTCATTCTTTCGTTGCTTCTTTTGTATACTGGCCATAGCTTAATTTATGTAATTCTTTTATGATTCTATACAGCTTAGCATCTTGCTTAGTGTTTAGATCTTTAGCCTTTACTCTTTGTGCTCTGTACTTCTCTACGTTGTAGGCTATCTCTGTTAGCTCTTCACTTGTATAACTCATATTGCTTAACTGTGTTTATATATATACTCATCTACTTTATTTTTATAATACTCTGCTAAAGTCTTTAGCTCTTCATCTGTGTACCTCTTAATAGTATTAGATCTATCTGCTATTAGCTGCGCTGTACCCTTGCCGTATATATGATCTATATATTTGCTGTACTCATACTGGCGCCCCTGGTTACCTATATTGCAGCTGTAGCATTGAGGGCCACAGTTAGCAAATAGCCACCGGGTACTATAGTGGCGCCTGCTCATAAAGTGGCCGTTCTGCATCTCTTTAACATGCTTTACAGTACTGCATTTTACGCACTTTACGTGCCCTCTACTATCTGCATGGCTCCAGCGTATATATTGGCTAAAATATGTATCTAGCTTCTTAATCAAAGTTTTTCTCTTTATACCTTTCTTTTTGCGCCCGGGCAATTTCTTCAAAATATTTTTGCGTTAAATGAACATGGCCGCCTAGCTCTTCTAAGCTTTTCTTTTGCGGCTCTACTATTATAGCTTCACCTAGCCTTTGCCAGTCTATCATACCATTAGTATACGGCTCTAGCTTTTTATGGTGCTCTTCTCGTAAAGGTACAGTATTTTGTAGCTCATACTCTTGTATACATTTTATTAGAGTATTAGTAGTTAAATTGCCGTATAGCTCATATTTGCCCTGGCGTATATGCTTAAAGCATATTAGTACCTCTTCTACCTTTAAGCTAGGGTATAGCTCAATAATATCATCTACAGCATCTTGTACGTCATTTTCTGACTGAAAAGATCTAGTAGCATTAACTGACCTAATAAGCCTGGATAGCTGACCGAATAGCAGCGCTCTAGTAGCTGCGCTATCGGCTTTATTAGCTGACTGCAGTACTAAGCCCTCTGTAAAAGCTTTTTTTACTGTTAGCTCTCTAGCTATGTTATCAGCGTTTTTTATTAATCCAGTCAATTGTGTTTTGTGTAGTTTCAAAGCTTGCGCCTTTTTGCTTTTTAATGGGAAATAGTCCTTGCCATCCATGAGTAATAGAATTTTTAATAATTTGTATTGCTGTTTTATATTCGTTATTTGATATTTTTTGTAGGTTATGTAAAGCTGTTTGTTCACCTAGCTGGGTATACTTTCTTAATCTCTTCTCTTTTCTCTCTTTTAGCCATACGCTCCAGGCCTCTTTAAATTCGTTATCATCAAATGGATAAATAACCCCTTTACTAATATGTATACTAGGTTGTATACTAGTATGTATACTAGTGGCTCGTTTTGAGCCTAGCCCTGGCTCATTTTGAGCCTTTGATGGATCATTTTGAGCCTTAGTGTGGCTCATATTGAGCCTCTCTATATTTGTTCGTATTACTCTATTTAATCCATTATATGATATTTCTATAAATTGCTTTTTTTTTAAGTTTTTAATAGCTCTGGTTATAGTGGCCCTAGATACTCCTACTTCACTAGCTATTGTATCACTACTTTTAAAATACTCTGATAAAGTAGCTATATCTGATAGTATCAGCTTTTCTGTAGGGTTTAGCTCTTTATTTTGGTATATAGCTATAGGTACCCATACGCCTTTAAACTCTTTTGCCATCTGAATTTAAAATTTTATCTATAAGCTCTATTTTAGATACTCCAGCTGTATTAGCTATTTTATCGGCGTATTTAATCATAGGCCAGGGGCTTTTATAGATCCACCTGTATACAGTCTTTCTATTAACTCCTAGAGCCTTTGCGCATGCTTTCTGGCTACCATATAGATCTATAATAAAAGCCTTCATTTTTTTTTATTGCTTATTATTACTATAAAAAGTACAATAGATACAATTAATGATACATACATAATATCCATAATTATTTATACCAGCTTGGCAAATCTAAAATCATAGCTTCATCATCTTCGTAACAATCGTAGCTTTTTACGTTTTTATCATCTCCATCCCAGGCCTCAAACCATTGAGCAAATAAATTTATTTCTAGCTCAGCTATTTTTAAACCCTCTTTTACCATTTCATCGCTTAATTGATATACTACTACGCCATGTGGCGAATTTGGATCTACAGTTATTAGATAGCATTTAGGATAACATTTAAACGCTTTCTTTTTTATATCTAAGCCCTCTGTTATGTGGCTATACATATAGGCGTTGCCATTCCATACAGCTTCTTTATATAATGCTATTTGCATATGATAAAGGTTGTCTAATACCCAGCGTTGCATCTTTTTAGGCTCGTTATCTGTTACTTTTAGATCAGCTATATAATCCTGACCTATTATATCAGCATAGCCATGAAATTTTACAGGCTTTTCATTATTAAACCCTGTTGGCATGCTCCACTTTAAATGCTTTTCTACTACTATAGCTTCATTTATTAGCTTACTAGCTAAAGGGTGCTGCATTACAGCATTAGAAAGTATTTTAGCATCTATAACCTCCTTTGCTGTGAATACGCCTTGCTCTCCTTTGTCATTTTCAGCTACAGCCTCTTTATATTTCTTATTAGCTCTAGTAGATACGTCTAAAATAGTTAGCTCTTTAGCCTTTTCTGGCTCTAAAGTTAGTAGATGGGTTAGCCAGCCTCTGCGCATTGGCGCCGATTGTTTAAATACCTTATTTTTATATCCTACGAAGTGTGCAGGGCTTTTACTAAATTGTTTTAAGCTGCTAAAGCTTAGCGTTATATCTTCTATATTCATGGCTTAAAGGGGTTATCTCCTGTAAATAAAGCCGCTAAATCTACTTTAGCTTTAAATTCTTGCGTAGCGTTAAGTACCTCTTCTGTTAGCTCTTTAGCTGCGCTAGGCTTAACATAGTACTTAGTATCTAGGCCCGCGCCTTTTCTCGTTATAGTTATATCATAGCTTAACGGATCCCCTTGTACATCATTTAAATTAGCTAGCTCCTGTAGTACTGAGCGCGTACTACATTGATATATTTTGTATACTTTCTCTTCGTAGTGCCATACGCCAAAGGCTGCAAAGGGTTTAGGCGTATCTTCTGCTGTATATGCTTCTTTTGGCATTTCGCCATTGTAGCGCCATCTTAAAGGCTTTTTATCTTTCCATACTTCTATACCCTCCATAGGTTTACTAATTATACGTATAGTGGCCTTGTCATTAGGCGCAAATTTTAAATACTGGCTACCTTTAGCGGCGCGCTCGTAATTGTTATCTAAAAAACTCATATTATTAATTTATTTTGTTGGTTATACCTAATTTTTGCGTACGAATCATTAGCCCTCTCTATACAGTCTTGTACGCTAAATTCTTTACCAGCGTATAAATCTATATAGTATTTTTGTAGCTCTTTTTTAGTTAAATTCATTTTACTTTATTTAAGATATTTATAGCTAAATCTTTTACTTCTGCGCCCCTGCTGTAAAAGTGTAAAGTTTCTAGGTAATTAGGAGCCCCGCCCCATATAGCCGCCGCCTCTTCTTTAGAGTACTCACTATTTTTAGATATTTCTTTTATTATATCTGTACTTAATTGAGCTATAGCAGTTCTGTCTAAATCTCTTACTATTTCTGTAGATAAAAATTTTAGTAGCTTATTCATGTGATTGTGTGTTTTGTGTTTTTTGTGTTTTTACTTTTTGAATACCACAAAGATAGGGCATTATATGCCCCATACCAAATAATAACTAAAAAAAATAATTAACAGTACTATGTTAGTATACCCAGGCTACGTCTTGCGCCTTTGTACTGTCTAGATCTACATGAATAAAATTCTTACCTATACCCAGGCGCCTAAACCCTACATGCAATAAGCTTTCTATTATTATTAGCCTGTTTTTAGAATTTGTTACGGCTATATCAGCTGCTAAACCTTTTAAGTGTGCTGAATTTCTGGCCACAGCGTAGCCCCTCTTTTTTAATACTTCGCTGTATTCTGGCGTTCTAAAGCCGCTAGTAATTTTAAATGGTACGCCCGCTTCTGCTCTAGCTTTATCTAATAAATCTAAGAATACATGATCCATAAAGCCGCCTGATCCTGGCAAGTCTGGGCTATCAAATTCTTTTAACTTAAAGTAAAGCATCCTACTAAACTAATTATTATACATAGAATATCATGGCTATCTATCTTATTATATATAAGAAATTTATACCTACTATTAGCTAAATTTAATAGTATAATACATAGATAAGGTATATAGCTCATTTATTACGCTTTTTACGCTCTGTTACTATACGCTCTATATTAACCCATATAAGAGTAAAGCCGCCTACTATAGCTATAATATAATTTAGATCCGCTAGCCATACAGCCGCCCCCCATCCAGCCCATAAAAAATTAAGGCCCCAGTTATTTTCTATCATGGCTTGCTATGATTTGCGCCAGCTGTTTCTAATAGTGCTTGCTCCATTTCTATCATTAATTGTATTAGCTCTTCCTGTGTCATACTGTAGTTATTGTTATATCAGCTCCATATATCATTATTGTAGCTACTCCTGGCGCTACTTTTATACATAAATTAACTGAAGTGGTACTATTTACGTCTGTTATATCTATACTAGCATTTGTATTACCTGTGCCTTTACCTGATATGGCGCCTGTAGTCTGATTAAAAGCATATACATCTACGCCATTTATTACTGTAGAAGAGGCGTATACTTCTACATGAGTAGCTTTATAGCCTGTAGGTATAGCTTTCATTACATACATTTCTGTATTAGCGTGGTTAATTCTTACCCCTAGCGTATTGCTTGTATCATCTTCTATATATAACCCCTCATATCCATTACGTGCTGGAGCATCATCATTAGCCATAAACTCGCAAGGCATAACTTTAATTAGCGAAGTAGAACCAAACCAGCCGCCGCCGCCGCCGCCGCCACTAGCAGCCGCCCAGCTTAGGCCCCCGCTTCCATTAGTTTTTAAATATGTACCCGCTGCGCCGTCGGCTATAGGGTTCATTACGCCCAGGGTATTTATAGTTATTACATTTTCGCCAGCCCCCGCTTTACTATCTGGTAAAGTTATATCTATTGCGGCGCTTCCTGTACTTTTTGTAAATTTCGTTATACCATATGTATCTGTACTAACAAATCCTAATTTTGTACTGTTATTATCTGTTATAGTATCATCTACTGGCCCCTTATTTGTTACTGGGTTATATGGCCCTATAATTACTGGCCTATCTCCTTTACTGGGGCGCCTACCATCTATAGCCTCTGTTATTCCTGTTATATTTCGCGCTAATTTAATTACTTCAATATCATACTCTGACCTAGACGCTATAAAGTTTAGGCCTGTTATTTGATAATAATTAAAAGAATCGTATATATTAACTCCTACTGTATAAGGGTGTATAAATGGATAGCTATTAGCAAAGCGTAGCAAAGTACCGCGTTCTGTTCTTTTTGCTGTTTTATTAGCCCCTAAACGCTCTCTAACTCCTAAACCATTTATGCTATAATTAGTGGCGCTAGTTTCTTGTAAACTTTGCCAGTATGTAGCGTTTACATAGCCCTGGCCGCCTCCACTTGTACCCTCATCTATTAAAATAGTACCTTTACTAGCCTCTCCTATTTTATCTCCTATTAAAGTAGTGCCTTGATCGAATTTGTAGCGCGCTGTATCTGGGTTTATTGCGTGTATGTCAAATTCTCCAAACTGCTCAATTTCATCATCATCTAATACATTTAAATTTAAGTTAGTTACTTTCCAGTTACTATAGTTTTGTGTAGGGCTTAGAAAGTCTACAGAAGTTATAGCCGTACCATTCCAATCTACAAAATCTATACTAATTTGTACCTGTACACCACTAGCTTCAGCTGGTATACCTGGTAAAGTTAGGCTAAATTCTTCACCATGATAAAACTGTGAATTATTAGGGTATGAGCTGTTACCATTAGCGCCATTAAAAAACTCTGAGTACCAAAGTAATTTATTAGTATCAGTACTATTCCATACAGTATCTGTATACTGTGGCTGTCTACCTACATAACCCTGGCTAGCTGTTTGACCATACCATACTACATTAGTAGTACTAGTAGCATCGAAAGTAGCTGATCTATTTATATAGCTATCTGTACCGCCTGCATCTCCTACCCTAACTTTAAAGCCTAGCCGCGCCCTTACTACGCCATCTTGGCCAGTTAATGAGCTTATACCTATAGTGGCAAATTGAAAAGTACCACTTAAAATATACTCTCTACCCTCTGGCTGTGTAGCGTCCTCATCTGATAGCAAAGCGCCCAGGCCGCTACTGTTAGACACTCTAGGTATATTATAGTAGCTATTGGCTAGTATAGGTACATCTCCTTGATAATTGCGTGTACGCTTTACCTCTTTAAAAGCTGGTGTACTGGATCTTTCCCAGCCCTTTAATTTAATGTAATTTATGCCTGGGCTTTGTTGCGTTTCAAATGTTATTATGGGGTTTAAATTTGCAACTGTATTATATGTTACTACGCCAGTACCACTAATTTCATTATATATATTTAAACCATTTTGAGACACTCCATGCTTCTGTATATTACCTAAAGGAACTAGCCAGAAAGTACCTTGTGCCATAAATATAGTAGCGTTTAAAGTAGTGGCTATACTTTCTAGTACATCATAAGCACTATAATACTGATTAACTCCGTTGCTATCGGGGTTATAAAAAGTGTTATGTTCTACTTTTGCATTGTCTAGCTGTTTATTTTGCCCTGCACCTATTAGAGCTTTATACTGCGCCCCTATAAAATCTTCATAGAATTTTATTTGTATATCTGAAGAGCCCCAAAAATTATTACAATGTACTTTATTTAAAGCCTTGAATAAATGCGCTGTTAATTTATCTGTACCTTCATACGGCGCCCCGTTATCATTATAATCTATACCTTTTAAATTCCCTATACCATCTACAGCTGTAATTAATATTGCTGGGTTGTCGTATTCATCTGGTATTATAGTTTGTTCTGGTAAAATTTCGCCTACCCAAAATATTTCGTTTGTACCATCTGGATCTTTATAAACTTCTATCCTATATGTACCCTCTTCAGCTGTATCTAAATAAGTATATAGCGCCTCGAATTGCGCCCTATTAGTTAAAGGCTCAAATAGTGTAAAGCTTAATTTACTACCTAATATGGGCTTAACTCTATCGAAATTATCATACCCATACTCTAGCCTGAAGCCATCTGGCCCCAGGTTAAAGGCGTAATTTAAATCTCCTGTAGATATTGTACTATCTACTATCTGTACTTTCCAGCTAGTACCTAGATCGTCAGTAAATTCACTCTTTGCATATACTACAGCCATTATACGAATCTATTTCTATCACGCGCGCCCCGCGTATTACTTATTACTATATCATCTCCAGAAATACGGCCATAAACATTAGTACTACCATTACCTAAATATTTTTCTAATTTAGATAGTGGCGCTATTACTTCTGGATCTATTGCAGCGTTTCTATTATCTCCTACAATACTCATAGTTTCGCCAAACGCGAGCCCCCCGCCAGCTAAAGCGGGTACGCCATTAAAAGCCGCTTTAACAGAGCCTACAGCCCCAGCTATAAAAGCGGGTATAGTTAAGCCTCCGCTAGCCTGGTTAGCTAAATTCTTACTACTGGCCGCGCTCGCTATTGCTGATCCTATGGCCTCACTTAATAAAGTTTTTAAAATTTGCTTACCTATTAACTTCATAGCTTCGCCAAAGTTTTGAGCTTCAAAAACAGCATTTACAAAAGCATCCGTTATATTTTGGCCCAGGTCTTTAAAGGCTGTGCTAGTAACATTTACAGTATCATCTATTTTCTTAGCTACGCCCTCTACTCCTACGCTAAAATCATCTAAAAATAGTAGCAGCTGCTCTGCGCTCTGTACTGTAAAAGTCTGTACGCCGTTTGTTAAATCTTGCGTTATTACAGTACTCATACCTTGCAAGTCCATTAGTAAAGACTTTAACTCTGTACCATATTCTTTAGTTTGTGCTATTAAGCCGCCGCCAGTACTACTACTACTACTACTACTACTAGCGCTTGTACTACTTTCTGTAGCGCCTGGATCTGTAGCGCCTGGATCTGTACTAGCGTATTTCTCTAATAGCGCTAGCTTTTCAATTTCAAAGGCTTCTATATCTATTAACGTCTGATCTCTTTGCGCCTGTAAATCTTCTAACTCGCCTTGTATCTGTATTCTATTTTTACGTGCTGCATCTCTAGTTATTCTATTAGCGTTCGCTTCTATATCTATAGCCTTTTGTAAAGTGGCGCGCTTTTTATTTATTGCAGCTTCATCATCGGCTAGCGTACTAAATAGCTCTTTACCTTGCTCTGCAAATGATTTCTCTATAAAATTTCTACGTAGCGCCGCTGTATATGAATCTAAATTTTTAACTAGATCTGTATACGTTGTATTTTCAGCTTCTAAATTTGTAAAGTGTGTACTATCTATTTCATTTAAACGCTTTAAAATCTTTTCTCTATCTTCTAAGCTTTTACTTTCATCTTTATACTGCTCTACTAAAAATCTAACTTCTGCTGTATGATCTTTTACAGCTGCATTAGCAGCCTCTAGCGTAGTAGGTACACCTGTAGCCGCTGTTATTATTTCATTAAAAGCTACAGCTAAGCCAGTTACTCCTATTACTACTAAGCCAACTGGCCCAGCCATAGCAGCAAGCGCCCCGCCTATTACTGGTAAAGCTGAAGCTATCGTAGGTACTACTATCATTAAAGGCCCTAAAGCCGCTACTAAACCGCCAAAAATTACTATATTCTCTTGCGTATCTTTATTTAAAGCTTTAAAATCATTAGCCAAGTCTTTAATAAAATTAGCAGCATCTTTTATTACTGGTATTAAAATCTCTCCTAAAGCTATACCAGCCCCTTCTAGGGCGCTAGTCATTTCTTTTAAACCGCCTTTGCTAGTAGCGTTCATTACATCACTCATAGACTTAGCAGCGCCCTCTGAATTTTCGAACTCTCCAGTTAAGGCCTTTACCTGATCGGCGCCATCACTTAACACAATTAACGAAGTACCAGCTCTTCGCCCTACTTCATCCATTGCATCCTTTACACCTATGCCCTTAGCGCCTAGCTCTGCGAAGCGCTCTGATAGTGTGCCGCTGGTGCCTGTCATTTCTTGAAGTATACGCCTCAAAGCTGTACCAGCCTGCGAGCCTTTTATACCGCTGTTAGCTAGTACCGCTAACATTGCGCTTACCTCTTCAATAGATACGCCAGCAGCCTTAGCATCTGGCGCCACAAATTTCATAGAATCCTGGAAAGTATTTATATTTAAAGCTGAAGCGCTAAAACTAGCAGCCATAATATCAGTTACTTTCGCCGTTTCGCTAGCATCCATACCAAAGCCACGAAGCGTAGAACCTGCTACTTCAGCAGCTTGCGCTAGATCTGAGCCTGTAGCTTGCGCTAGGTTTAGCGTAGCTTCTTGTACGTTTAAAATTTCAGCAGCACTAAAGCCCAGGCGCGAATATTCCAGCTGTAAAGCTGCTACATCACGCGCTGTAAATACTGTACTAGCTCCTAAATCTTTTGCGCTCTGTTCTAGCGCTTTAAACTCTCCAGCTGTAGCCCCGCTAACAGCTTTTACTGCCGCCATTGAACTCTCAAATTCTATAGCTAGATTTGCACTAGCAGCGCCTATAGCTACTAGTGGTAAAGTTAGGCTTCTAGTCATATTAGCGCCTACAGCTTTAAAATTGCTGCTCATCTGGCGCATATCTCTGCGCACAGCTCCGAGCTTTTTATTTAAATCTTTAGTATTAGCTCCTATATTTACTACTAAATCACCTAGCTTCGCCATCTTATTTCTTTTTACTTAAACTATGCAATACAGTAAAGCCATCTAGCTTAGGCTTTACCGCTTCGCCTTTCTTTTCCCACTCAAATAACGCTAAATCTCTAGGCCGTATCTTCTGGCCTTTTTTAGCGTGTACGCTTAATAGTAAAGCCGTTTGCCATCTGGTTCTTTCCCAGTTAGAACGCTCCTGTATTTCGTGTACTTCACGTTTACCAGCTACAGCATTACCGAACTCTTCAAACGTTAAACTATATAGCGAATCTAGGGCCAAACCTAACAGGCCTAGCCCTAGCTCCTCTATCCTTCGCCACGTTAAAGGGGTTTGTTCTTTCTCTTTGCTTTTTTTTTACTACTTCCCATTACCGCCGCCATAGCTTCAACTAGTACAGGTAAATCTGTTACCTCTATTTCGCCTAGCCATTCATCCACCTCCATAGTAAACTGCATACCCTGCGCTGTGCAGCCCTCTTGTACAAAATAAAAGATTAACTCTGGTATTAAAGTAATATCATTAGAATCTACTTCTGTTACTTTTACGCCTGTGTTTTTCTCAAATTTTCGCCAGCCTCGCATAGTTGCGCGCATTGGGTATATTCGCTTTCCTATAGTTATTTCCATGTTACGATATTACGCTTCGTGTAATAGTTTCTACGATTTGTACCGTACAAGTGTATGAGGCGTTATCCTCTGTACCTCCAGACAAATCTAAACTTTCAATATAGCCCTTTACTACATACTGAAAATCTCCAGCATTAGCAGCAG
>JAAHTG010001632.1_pt2 | contig 10772 bp, 6 predicted proteins | sample 6116081 | NCBI WGS metagenome assembly JAAHTG01 (sample SAMN13939989, study PRJNA603662) | sponge metagenome | isolation source: marine sponge | host: Mycale hentscheli | place: New Zealand | collected 2005
TCTTCCCAAGTTGTTGGCAATTTTCCTTTAATATCTTGGTAGTACCCTATCATATCATCGTCTCGCCACATATCAGTATTAGGCATTACAAGTTCTTTTTTTGCTTTTTTTGCTTTTGGTGCTGGTTTTGGTGCTGGTGCTGGTTTTGGTGCTGGTGGTTTGTAAGATGAAGAGTATTTGGTATTAAGGTGCTCTTCTTTGGTTTTTGGTCTTTTTAAATTTTTTTTAGTCGTTCCCATTTCTCTCGCAATGTCGTGGTATTTGTCTGTAAGAGGTCCTTTTGGCATAGGTATATTTAATTCTGGGTGGTTAATAGAATCACGCACACCTCGTCTTTCTTCTTCTAACCTTCTTCTATAAGTATCAGTCCTATTGTGGTATTGTGCTATCATTGACTCTTTTGTATAAATTGGGTCGTTAGTCAGTTCTACTTTGCCGTATCTATCAGTCCAACTATCAAATCCACTTTGCCCTGCTGGATAAATTGCTTTTGCGTATTCCGCTGGTGTTCTTTTTAAATGTATCTCTAAATTTCTTTTTTGGCTGTCGGCATTATCTCGGTGTTGTTTTTCCCTATATGTTTTTTTTCTTTCTGTTTTTGGTGCTTCTCTTTTTTTTAATTTTGATTTTGCTTCCATCAACTTAGAGGCATCTGGTCCTTTTCTTTTTGGTGCTGGTGCTGGTTTCGCCTTAACCTTAAACTTAATTTTTTTCTTAGGTTTTTCTTCGGCTTTGGGTTTCGCTTTAGGCTCTTCGGCTTTCGCCTTAACCTTAAACTTAATTTTTTTTTTGGGTTTCTCACCAGCACAACCTTGGTATTTGTGTCCGTCTTTCGCTTTGTTCGTGAAGCACTTTTTCGGCATCTTATATAATATCATAAGATAATAAATTTAAACTTCTGCCCTATCGCCAAAAAAAATCAATTTTACTTTCCACCAGCCTCTTGGATAGGCTTATCTTTTGATGGGGCAGAAGTTTCTGCCTTAGGCTTAGGTTTAAATTTCACTGATACCACGCTTGGGTGTGGATTTTTATGTCTATCTTGATAAGTGTATCCTTGAGCCCATTTAGCAGTTTTCATTGATGCTTGTTCGTTATCCCTATATTGATTATTTTTTAAATTTATCTTTGACCTACTCTTATCCGTTCGTCCAGCAATTTCGGCTTGTAGTTTAGCGTATGCTACTTTAGATAGTTTGTTATCACTTCTTCTTTTATCGTCTGGAACTCCAAAATGTAATTTTTCACTAAAATTCTTTAAATTCGTTTTTTGCCACGTTCTTAAATCATAAGCATTTTGGTTAGTCCAATCCACACTTTTTAAATCTTTTTCCTCTATGCTTGTTTTTGGGTCTCGTGGATTGCTTCTTGATATTCTTTTCAGTAAGGTTTCTCTACCAAATTCTGGTGTAGGTATATCTAATTTGGTTGGGTCTTTGCCTCTATCTCTAATTTCTTGTAATTTGGTTGCTCTTTCTTCTTTTGCTGATTGTGGGTCTAAACTTTGGTATCTACTTTTGGCTTGTAATATTTTAGACCTTGCTTCTAAATTTAGTGTTGCCCCTATATTTTCATATAACCTATCACTAAATGTATCGAATTTATTATCTTTACCAGCCCAATGGTTCAGCATACCCAATCGCCATACGTTAGGGTTATCCACCGAAAATCCATAACCAGTTGCCTCAGTTTTATAAAATGCTCTTGTTTCATCATTGGCTACATTCATATACTTTTTAAAAAATTCTGGTAGTGATGCCGTTGGTAGGCTAGTTCCTCGCCCTTTACTGCTTATACCAGCAAATGCTTCTGGTGCTGATTCGCCAGTTTCACTCTGCTCAGTAAGTGTATAAAATTCATTATCTTTTGCTACATATGACCTTAAACTATCCATTACACTATCACCCATACCACTATCACTACCCCCCTTTTTCATATAATTTTGACCTTCAATTTCTAGTTGGGCTTCACTTAAATAAGGTGATGGCTCTAACGAGTTCGGCTCAGCAATACCCAGTCCTTCCATCTGTGCTTGGGCTGGTGATGGGTCTAAAGCATCTGCCCCCATACCAGCACCCATAATTGCCCTTGCTCTTTGGTGTAAGGGCATACGATTAACTACTGACGACATCATACTTTCAGTTGATGCTATCTGTGATGCCGAATTTGGTGTAGGATTTAACACTGCCGATACCAAATTTTGCCTTAAAGCATTTAAATTCGCTCCACCATTATTGCCTAAACCCATCTGCCCTATTGCGGACATAGGATTAAATGTATTCATATCTATACCTAATTGACTAGTCATTTGCTCCATAGTCTCATAGTCTAATGCTTGTTGGACGGACATAGGCGGAACGTCTGGCTCTGGTAGGCTCTCTTGCCTTACTATGCTGTATATAATTGATGAGTTTGTATCTAAACCAGCAGGGTCGCTAAGGTCTGGTGCTGTTATCACTGACCTAATTGAGGTGATAGTCCTATCTTGTTTGACGTGGAATTCTACTGGCGATTGGAAAGAGAAGTAAAAATCATTATTCTCATAATTTTTAGATAAAATGCCTATACATTTAAGGGGCTGTCCGCCATTAGCACTACCAATAAATTCGTGTTTGTCTATAATATCACTCATAATTAAAAAATATCCTATTAAGGTTTTCTTTGGTAATTCATCAGCAATCAGTGCCGAACTATCACACTCTATTTGATAATTTGGGAATTTAACATCGTCCATATTTACATTTGTCGGTATCTTGATACCAGCATCTAACCCAGCAATTTCACTCTTTTTATATATAACCGAATTTGGTGTCTTTAGTGTATTAACCATACCATAAGCAATATTCGCACCTATTTCTTTTATAATTACATTACCAGTAGCCCCAGTCCCAGTGCCGTGTGAGTGTTCTATACCGAATGGGTCTGCTCCATTATAACTAACTCTACCAGTTAAATCCACTTGTTTGCCCCCTATTGATAATTTGGTTGTATCAGTCTGTAGATAATTTTGTTTCTCTAAAGCAGTTGCTCCAGTTAGAGGGGGTGCTGTGCCAAATTTGGTTCTAAATCCACCATCACCATCGTTAGTCTCATTGATTAACACATTAGTTTGGGTGTATGGTCTTGCTTCACTTATATCATAATCACTTCTAGTAGTGCCTTTGGGGCTATATGCCGAAGTATAATTATATTCACTTACATCAGCATAATCAGTGCTACCTTGATTATCATATATCCAGTTAGCACTAAATCCAATTTTATTCATAAATGCTAAGCCGATAGGGTCTTGTTTTGTTAATGGGTCTGTGTCTAAAGATTGTCTGCGAGTAGAGTAAGTCCCTCTAACAATAGAAGGGCAACACCAATTTACCACGTTGATTCCACCAACTCTATCCCAGTTATCGTATCCTTGTATGCTTTGAGCCCATATCTTTGCTACTACATTACCACCACTAGTAGAGCCATCACTGCTACTAGAAAATTCACTATATAAGGGTTGATGTAAAAATTTCCATTCGAATCTACTGATATCAGTATTGTAATTTAGTTGAGCGTTATTACTACCAATAAACATACTGCCGAAAGTAGCATCATTATCATACTCTAAATTTTGATTGATAGCCCCAAGCCGATAGTCATTAGCGTCCATAAATGTTCTAACATATCCGTTTGTAGGTTGTTCGCCACCAGCATATCCAACAATACCATAACTATCAGTTGTAGGCAATACATTTAAATAAGTTTTGTTATTACTTATCCATACTTTATGTTTTCCAGCACTAGGGGCTGTATCATCAGCCTTTATCGGCACTTGCCCTGCTGTTCCACCATCGTGATAACCCAATAACCTACTACCACACCAGCCATAAGCATTGATTCCGTTATTGATAACCTCTTCAGTCATATCTAAATCGAAGCAAAAGTCCCCTTCGTGAAAAAGACCAGTTAGACTTCCAGTAGCCCAATCCTCTTCATTTGTATTATTAAGTGTCTCACAACTCGGTCCGTGTATCTGTCTAAATAATGAGTTCATTGGATATTTTCCAGCAGTATTTTTCCAAAATCCGCCGTCGAATCTACCACCACCACCCTTACCTTTAACGTGAGATTTGTAGATATCGGCTGGTTTGTGTAATTGTTTGGTTAGTAAATTTGCTACGTCAGTCGGCGAAAAATAAACTTTATCCCCAGTTAATGATAAGTCAATATAGTCCATATGATTTATCCATTGTAATTTCCCAGTATGCTTAGTTTGGTTATCAGTTGCTCTTGTCGGTGGTCCTATCTTTAAACACAAATCACTTAATCTTAAACAATTATCAGTCATTCTTAGGATACCATCATCTTCAACCAAAGGCATATTAGCGTGTCGGCAAAAATAAAAGTCGCCACCACAAGAAATTCCGCTAGGTGCTCCGTCAGTTATTGTTCCAAAATTTTCAGTATAAGTTTGGTTAAGTGTAAAATCAGCATTACTTATTGGGACTATATCTCTACCAGTTTTATTGATTTCGAATTGATGTTCGCATATAGCATAACCATTTAAAATTTCGAAACTACAAGCCGTATCTCTTCTAGGATTTGTATGCCAATTGAGGGCAACATCTGCTGGTATATAATCATTAAGGTTAGGAGTTGGGTTAGCAGACCCATTAAAAGTTAATTTTCCAGTTCCTTCTACATCTCTTTGGACTATAAACATAGCCACAGCCGTAGAAGCAGTATAAGGTTTGCCTACCTCACCTTGGACTACGTTAAGCCTACCCATTTGGGCTAATGTTCCACCACCATTCATAGCAGATGCGTCGGCTGGTGTTGTCCCAGCGTTGGCTGTATATTGAGGCACAGATGGGACTATCTTTATTAACATAATTTCGGTTTGCGGATTTGACCCTTGAGTAGAAAATTTAGCATAAACTTCAGTATTCATTTGATATAAGGGGTATCGCAAATCATTAACACCATTATCTGGACCATTGCCGTTATTAGTATTTGGTTTTACATAAGCAGTAAGAGGACTTGGTGGAAAGTGTTGGTCTAAATATCCATAAAAGATACCATCATCTGGGACTGAAGGGATAGCCGTAGCGACCCCATTACTAACAGATACGCCAGTGTATTTGGCTTTAACCATATTTTTAATACCTACAATCCAATTCATAGAGCCATCTTGTGTCGGCACTGGTCTTGCTGGTATTGGTGTAGTATCATAAGCCCAACTAGGATTTGGTGTTCCATCATATTCCCCTCCGTTTGCTGTAATAGTTTCAGTAAAAAAAAACTTCATTTTCTTATCCTTCTCATTTTTTAAATATAAGTCAGTGTTAGGGTTAATTGTTGCTTGATTTCTAGTCAATCTATTAGTGCTATCATAGCCAGTATTATGGTCGTAGAAGCCCCCACTACCATTAGCATTATTTGCTTCTTGCTCGTCATTCCACCACTCTTCACCTTGATTAAATGCCCCTATCCTTTTAATATCACATATTGGTTCAGTGTATCCTACACTTTGATAACCGAAACTATCATTCCAAAAAGTGGGAGACCTACCACCTTGATAAACAGAGTCATCGTCTATGTCGTATCCATCTTTAATACTGCTAGTTGTATTGTCTTTATTTAAACAACTATAATTATAATTGTGTGCTAAAATTGTTGGGTCGCTCGTAGTTAAACCTAAGGCGTTAATTACATCTAACTTTCTAACATCACCTATATTAAGTCTATCTTCAACTAAATTCATAGTATAACTTTGTCTTACAGACTTTGCGAAATTAGTATGATTTGCTGAAAAATAATAAGGTCTAAATGCTAAATACCAACTCTCATTTAATACACCACTATTAGTTGCTGTTTGTTGGGGATTTTTAGGATATAATTTAATTTTAGATACGCCTATATCTGTTTTTGCTGTTGTAAGTGTATTTTGACCTTCATTCTCTACATCACTATCAATTCTCACTATATTTTGATTTTTACCCATAGTCCAACACCTCATTTGTATTGTTTTAGGTTGTGATACATTCAATAAAGCCAGTGTATCGTCTGGCTTATTGCCGTTTGAGAGGTTAGCACCGCAAATTGTAGGGATACCTTGTGGGTGTTCTACGTTAGGGTTATTAAAGCATAAAGACATACCCTTATCGCATTGGACTTCTATAAATGGTAGAAACTGCCATAAGGTTGTATTTTGGTTAGTGGTTTGGTCGTGATAGTCAGCAAAGGTATTCATAACGAATTGTTGGCTACCACCACTTAAATCAGTGTTGATATTGCCGATATTAACTTTAACTATTTTCATAAACTGACCCATAACACTTCTTAAATTCATATCATTAAATTTATCTTGGACGTTAGGATTACCTACTTGAGTAAATATATCTTGTTCTACTACGAAATTATCATTTGTATATACTCTACCTTGTGCTAAACGACCATATCCACTACAATAAAATACATTACTTCCACTCATTGCTACTATGCTCTCGTTAGTGGTATGTCTATGTCTATATTTATCAGCCATTTCACCAAAGCACCACGCTGGTTGTTTAAATTGTATCACTTCACCTACTCTTAATAATTTTAAAAAAGCCATACTATCATCTCTATTTTTTCTTTGTTTAGCAAATCCTTCTATGGGATAGTCGGCATCTGTTCCATAAGCAAAATATATTCTCATTGTAGCATTATCACTACACGCCCCATACTTACTCATAGGAGTTGTTATATACCAAATTGTGATATTATCTAAAGTCTTACCAAAAAATGGTTCGTTAGAAGGGTCATCAATTAAATTAGGTGTGGATACGTGGGTCATCAGTTCTCTCATTGATACCTTTGGCGGTCTAAACATACCATCAACGTATGTATCTTCTACACCATCTAAAATAAAATTGCTACTATTTTTAAAACCCCAATATTTTTCTTTAATATCACTAAAGAAAGGCATAGGATTTGTAGGTAAAGTAAATTCTGGAATTGCTGGGGTAGGTGTAAAATCTTCAATAGTCTTATAAGTTTCAGCCAATCTCTGTAGCCTCATCGGTCTATAATTTGCTGGATAGCAGTTAGTAAATTTATCTTTATCATAGGTATAAGGTTCTGGCGGATATACTGAGTCAGCATTGCCCTTAATATTATAGTCTGGTTTTTTGCCGTTAGCATTATCATTAGTAGCATAGTATTCGAATAACAATCTTACTTGGTTATTAGTTTCGTCGAATTGTAGTAAATCACCACTACCTCTAGTAGAAAGAAAAGCACTATTAACACTAACGACATCACCTTTCTTTAACTTTAACGGCGGAAACGTATTAGTCCAAGCGTTAGTCCTATCGGCATCGCCGTCTTGAACTGACTGGGATTTATTACATTCTATAACGAAAGTTTGCGGTGGCTCTGGAATAGGTGGGATAAGTCCAGCCTCATATGTGCTGATATCATCTCGCAATCGCCCAGTTTGTTGTAGGGACATTCTAGAAGACATACCCCTAATGAAGTCATCTCTTTTTTCGTCTTCGCTCATTATATTATAAAAGATTTTTTTTCTGTGTTTTATTCTTTATTTCTGTGTAATTAAATATATTTCTGTGGGGATATATCCGCCGATAACCCTATCGTCTCTTTTAGACGATAAGAACTTGTTGTGATGCTGTGATACTTTGAGATTCAGTATAAAACGTTTTACTAAGACTTGAAACCAAGTCGAGGTTGCTTTTTTTCACTCACTCGCCAAAATTTGAAAATTAAAATCTTAGTTAAATTATATGGGTCTCTGTTATTTCTGCGAAACTGAAGCAAGAGAAAGTTATATGGGCTCGTGGTGTAGTGGTTGTCGCCAACTAAAAAATCTTTGTAATGTCTATGGATATGAGCGTATCTTAGCAATTCTCAAGGAAGTCTGTATTCGAAATGAAGACCAACTCGAAAAAAAGATTTTAGCAAAGAAGGGATTAGTAGTTAATCCCAAGATAACTGATGAGAAAAATGAATATTACTTAAGACGTAAAAACGATAAAATAAAACCGACTGAAGAAAAATAATTTAAAGAGTATTTGTTGTATATTAAATATGGAATTAGATTTAGAAACTAGTGTTAGTGTATATAAAACACTTAGTAGAGAAAATAAAGAAAAACTCGCCACTTATATTTATACCAAATTAGTTGATGGCTTAGATTTAAATAATGCGGACTTTTCACAATATTATCCAATGCGAGATTGGAAAGATGATATAAGAAGTCTATTAAATGAAATCGCTGTTGATAATGGTATAAAATTTAGTGATTATGAAATCCCTATGGTTTGTAGGTCGCAATTTGATATTATGAGTAAAGATATGAAATACTTTTATCGTAGTAAAGAAAAAATGACCTTTAGAGATTGTTGCGACAAAGATAAAACTTGCTTATATGGATATATTATTGATATAAATAAGCGTATGGACTTACAACTAGATTACCAATTGACTTTTCTACTCCAATAATTTGCTGAGTTCTTATCGTTTTTGGTTAGTTTGCCCTCTTTATCCTTAATGCCTCCACTTCTAGCCATATAACTTTTTTGACGTGCTTTAGAAGCACCACTTTTACCATCTCCCATACTGCTATCGCCGAAATGAATAAGACGCTTTTTTCCGTCTTTCATCACATAGACCATACCTTTCTTACCTTTGCGAGTTGATTTCATCGGCTTATAATGTGGTTTGCTTTGGTTTTTTTCCATTTTAAAAGTATGACCTTAAATTATAATGAGATAATAATTTTTGTTTTTTTGCGTTTCCTTTTTTTAATAATACCTTTAAATAATCTATTTCAAGTTGTAATTTTAATATTTTTAACTCTATGTCTTCAATTTGACTTTCAATTTCCTTTAGTTTTTTATCGAATTCATTTGGCATATTTGCCGATACTATTATAAGCATAGAAAATAATTACATATCCATAACGGATATTTGACCTTTCCTTAGGTTCATCATTTTAAGGTATTCGACCCAAAAGTAAGCAGTTCCAGTCTTTTGTGTAGTGTTAGCATCACCTGTTCCATCACGAGTTAGTGAGAATATAATAGGTGTTGAGCCTATCCTCATAGCATTAAGTGGGCTTTCGCCACCTCCTTTGTATCTTGCGAGATTGATGCCTAAATAATTCATACGTCCTTGTAATTGTTTTTGGGCGTTAGTCTTTGTATTAGATGCTCCTTGGACTACTCTTGATAACTGACCCACGTGGTCGCCCATAGGGTCTGCTGGGACATTGGCTGGGTGAGTAAATCCAGTAGGCTCATTAACAGAAGTAGCATTTTGTTTTAAAATAGTCTGTGTATTATTCCATATATTATCATCGGCAACATATCCAGCGTTAATCTCAGCGTGTCTTTTTTCGAACATTGCTGGGGGTATCGTGTATTGGGCTTCTCCAGTCTGCTGTAAGTAATTAAACTCTTCTGCTCTATTACTAACATCTCTATCATATACCATTAAATCATTAACTCTAACGTTCCACTCTTGCCCTGTAAGTAAATCACTTCGCACTTCGCCTAAAAATTCGTTAGGTCCATCATTGCCATCACAATCCATAACTTTGGCTACCCAAATTTTCTGGATAGCACGACCAGTCATACCAATACTATAATCATCACTTCTTTTATTTGCTCCAGTTGCGTCTATGGTCTTGCGGACAAGGGCTACTTCTCTAAACGGCATATTGATTCCAGCACCATCACCCCAAATAGTATTTTTAATTTGGGCTTGAACTTCGGCATTATAAGTTAAAAAATCGAGGATAAGTCTTGGCTCACTAATGACTAATTTTTTATTAGCATTAACAATACCATTACCAGCATATACAACATTATCTTTATTTATATCACCATTTTTTGGCGACCAGTCAATTTCAATCATAATTTTTCCTTCTATGTTATTGGTATCGAGTTGTGCGTCCTTAAGAATTGCGAATAACTGATGTAATTTTAAACTACATTCAACTTGATAGTCGTGTCCTACTGCCTTAACTTGTGGTCCTAACTCTTTATCATTTGGTGTCCTAGCAATGCGTCCCATATTTAAATCCAATTTGCCTCCGTTATTAACGATATTATTATCAGCATAAGAAAAATAGTCTTGTAGTTCTGTCTTAACTTCGTGAGGCTGAAAGTGATATTTCATACCTAGATATTTACCAACTTCATTCAATTCACTAATAACTTTACCATTAACAAAAAGCCTTGCCCTAAGCATTGTATCATATAAACCACTAAGAGGATAAGGCGTAGCACAAAAAGCAACACTATCTCTTGCGGTTGCTTGTCCGTCGCAAAATACTTTCCAAATCAATACACTATCACTATCTAAAATATTTTTGTGTGGGATTTCCCATCGTGTAATAACTTGCGAATGAGAAAGTGGTTCTAAAATTTCACTATGGATTTCTAAAGTTTGGTCTTCATTTTGAGTAGAGTTTAAGAGTGTGCTTGGTAATAACGACATTATTATAATTAACTTAGAAAATAATTTTGAGATAAAAACAACTTAATAAAAAAGTATATGAAAACGATTATTAAATCCTATATAATTCTAATGTTAATTTTAATAGTATGCCTTTAATAACACACAAAAACTTCGAAGTCATCACTACTAGATGAGTTGTTGGTTATCTGTATCTTGATATGTTTAATATTAAAATCCTTGATGGTAAAATATTTTGTAGTTCCACCATCATTATACATACCAGTTGCGTATAAAGATGAGTTAAGTGTAAAATAAGCACTGCCGTC
>JAAHTG010002391.1_pt1 | contig 10767 bp, 11 predicted proteins | sample 6116081 | NCBI WGS metagenome assembly JAAHTG01 (sample SAMN13939989, study PRJNA603662) | sponge metagenome | isolation source: marine sponge | host: Mycale hentscheli | place: New Zealand | collected 2005
GGTTGGAAAAACTGGGACCGTAACCGCCAAAAGGTGGCTGCGGGCTAGAGGTCCACCGCAGTACATTGTAGCGAATATCGCCTGCATCCCAGGTTGCGTCGTCGGGTTGAATCTTTACTTCGATGGCGTTTCTAAAGCCCGCCGCTTCAAATGCAGGATTCCAGGCCTCTGCAGCCTTTTTGATGACCGGTCGCAACTCTTCCGGTGTCGTGTTTTCAATCCAGTAAACAATCGGCTCAACCGGCTCAGATACCGCTGCTGCTGGGTCTTTTTTGACCAGATGCCAGCGATTGATTAGGTCGCGCCAGGGTGTGGCTGATTTACTGGTTTGATCATTGACATAATCGAGGAAATAACCGATGCGGCTGTCGTCAAAGCGCGGAATATAGTCGTTTTCCGGCATGGCAACCAGCGTATGTTGAACGCCCACAGTTACGTTGCGCGCATCGGTGATGTCGAACCAATTACCGCGACCAATCGGCGCAGGGTTTGTATAGACATAGTCAACTTTTACCGCCGTGTTTTCAGGGTAGTTTTTTACCTCAGCGACACGGGTTTTGGTGCTGGACAATTTACCCAGCTTGAAGCCAAAGCTTCTTTGAGGTCCCGGTGCGGGGCGATTGCTGGGTCGAATCTGATCAAAATTCTCGTTTTTGAACAGGACGTCGGCCCCAATTAGATAACTGGTTTCGTCTTCGTTGGTGGCGCGAATTCTGCTGGTCGCGATTATAGCATTGGAAATGTTGGCTTGCCCGGCTTTGGACAGGTTGTTGTCTGGGTCAAAGTAGAAATAGGGATTGATTTCAATGAAAGCCAGCTTGTTGTAGCGTTTTTCAATTTTGAAAACTTTTTGACTGCGGAACTGGCCCCGAAAATGGCCGCCTTCAACGACACCATCGGAAACATGAGAGAAATAGATGAATTCTTTACCGATCTGATCCTCGCGCACTTCCATCTGCAGGCTGCCAGTGACTTTGCTGCGGTAGATTTTAAACAGACCGTCGATAGGGTCGTAGTCTTTAACCGCCGCACTGATCAGTTTTTTCGTCTTTTTCTTTTTTTCCTTTTTTTCGTCTTTATCTTCGTCTTCTTCGTCTTTTTCTTTTTTGTCGTCTTTGTCTTTTTCTTCGTCTTTTTTCTCAGGTTCATCCTGTTTTTTCGCGACCGGAGGTTTTTTGGGCTCGTCGCCGTCCTGGAAGGCCAGTGCGCCAAATGACGCTGGCACTGCGAGCGCACAAAGCGCGGCGGCTGCTAGCAGTCTTGTCATTGTCTGTTGCAAAGTCATTGCCCACTTACTCCTTGGAAACCGTGATAGCCGCAATATAGGCGCGGCGATTGGCGGTATTTTCGCTGGTTAGTTACTTTCGTCAATAGCAACAGGGTTCCATTAAACACGTGGAACCCTCGGTCTGTCTCATTTTTCGGAAATATCGCTATTGCACGTTTCTTCGCGATCGATCGAAAACTGCTCGAAAGTCGCTGCATCCCCCTTGCGGCTCTTTCACTGTATAGGCGTCGACGATATTTTTAAATTCCAGTCGAGCCAGTATCTTTTCATATTCGTCTTTTGCTAAAGATGAAATTCGGGCTTCGGCTTTTGCGGTGAAATCTTCGATATCATCTGGGTCATACCGGCAATAGCGTGCGCCGCCAGCGATAATTGCGCTGTCACGCGCTAATGCCAGTAGCCTGTCTTCCTGGGCGCCGGCACTGGTGCCATATGCAGCTGCGCCTGTGAACGTTGTCGCAATTAAAAGCGTGTTTAGAAAGTGACGTGTCATAAATCTCATCCGTTTCGGTGACTTTAGCCAGATGCTAGCGTTGAAACAAGTCACGAACGTGTCAAAAACTGAAGCGTAGTGGCCCGCTGCCAGCGGTAATGTCTCCGCTTATGCGAACGCCTTTGACGGTTGCAAGCACTGTGTTGATCTGACCAGGTAAATCATCCAGCAGTATCGAGTTCATCAAGCCAAGTGATTGCGGCTGGTTGGGCCAGTCGGCTTCCAGATAGGCGATTAAAGTCTCGCCCTCCGCCTCGACACCCAAGAAAATCATTTCTACAACATTGTCATCAACCCTGACGGCAATGTTGCTGGCAAGATAGCTCTTTGTCGCAGCTTCCAGCTTGCCGAAATCGCCGTTCGTCAGAAAGCTCAATCTTTGATCCAACAACAGGGATAACTTTGTCTCTAGTTCATGTCTGTGAATTAGCATCACCAGTTCAACTGAGCCGTCTGCATCGTTCCACTCAAGCTGCGATAGAGAACGATAGTCTTCATGCGCGCGCACGAATGGCTGGGCCAGCGCAACAAACAACAGCCCGAATAGTGCCGCGAATACTAGATGGTTTGATTTACCTGTCATCGGCCCTGAACCTAGGGCAATCGGTTGGGGCCGACAAGTGATTTGCGCTGACGTCCATGAGGCGCAGCCAACCAAATCAAATTTATATCATCAAAATTAGAACGAAGGAATAATGCGGCTGGCCCGTAACAGGATTGACGCGCCGTTTGAAAGGCCCCGCCTCAAGCAAGCGCATCGAAGAAACACTGAAACAATGCCAACGTAACGCCAATGCTGCGCCAAGTTAGCGCCAATATTGCGACAGAAAAATACAGGATATGAAATGAAAAAAATACCCATAGCAATGACTTTAACATGCATACTTAGTGCCTCTCTCTTAGCGCAGGACGACGCGCGCCACGAGCCCCGTGAAAGAGCAAAAGAAGTTTTTCGGCAGCTTGATGTAAATAACGACCAAGTGGTGACCCACGATGAGTTGATGCTGGAAGCCCAGAAGAAATTCGTTGAGTTTGACCAAAATAATAACGGCGCCATTACCTTGGGCGAACTGCCTGAAAAAATGCCTTTATCGCCTCGGGCCGAGCGCCGTATTGCCCATATGAAAGACCGAGCTGATGCGCGGCAGCAGGCAGGCGCACAACGGCGCGGGCCGCGTATGCCGCCGGACGAGCGGGCGGAAAAGATGCGTTCGACTCGTATAAAATTTATGGCGAGAATGGATAAGAACGGTGATGAGCAGGTGAATTTGGAAGAGTTTGCAGCGCCGCTGGTCAATCGGTTCAAACGCGGTGACATAAACGGTGACGGTGAAGTGACAACCGCCGAGTTTGAGCAATCGCTGGAGCAGCGCAAGTACAAGCGCCGCGGTAAATTGGCGACAAAATATCGCCGGTAGGTGCACAGAAATTAACGAACGACTCTCCCTGAGTCCCTCATCTGGCCATCCTATGCTTGCCCTTTCTTGGGGCTGACGCTAGGGTGCGCCAGATTTTTTTTGTTTCTGGCCACCTAATTTGCTGCGGAGTCAGCAACTGGCTGCTGACCAGATAAGTAACTGTTGACCAACCAATTAGCTTTTAAAAAGGCACGCACCATGTTTACGGGCTCGATACCTGCATTGATTACTCCCTTCACCAAAAGCTTTGAGGTGGACGAGGAGCGTTTTCAAAAGTTTGTCGACTGGCAAATAGGCCAGGGGTCAAACGGCGTTGTTGCGGTGGGGACAACCGGCGAATCGCCCACGCTTAGCCATGAGGAACATCACAGGGTGATCGAACTTTGTGTTGAGGCGGCGGCGGGCAGGGTGCCGGTTATCGCTGGCACCGGTTCCAATAACACTGCGGAAGCGGTCGCACTTACCCAGTTTGCCGAAAAAGCCGGTGCTGATGCTGCGTTGGTGGTGACGCCCTATTATAACAAGCCAAGCCCAGAAGGCCTTTATCAGCACTACAAAGCCATTCATGATGCGTCCGGCGTGCCGATTATCATTTATAATATCCCTGGCCGCTCGGTGATTGATATGTCTGTTGAAACCATGGCGCGTTTGTTTGAGTTGCCGCGCATTATTGGTGTCAAAGACGCCACCGGTGATTTGGACCGCTGCGCCAGCCAGCGCGCCGCTATGGGCGCAGATTTTATCCAGCTTTCAGGCGAGGACGCCACCGCCGTTGGCTTTAATGCTATGGGTGGTGTTGGCTGCATATCCGTTACCGCTAATGTGGCTCCCAAACTATGTGCCGAAATGCAGCAAGCCTGCACAGACGGCGAGTATGATAAGGCGTTAAAAATAAATGATTTATTGTTGCCGTTGCACCGGGCCATGTTTATGGAACCCAGCCCGGCACCGTCGAAATATGCGGCAAGCCTGATAGGCATTTGCAATGAAAATGTACGCCTGCCGATTTTGCCGGTAACTGAAGGGGCGCGGTCAATCATTGCATCGGCCATTTATAACGCAGGGCTTGGTCCAAGCGGACTGTGATAAGCTGATGGCACCCAAGAAGAAAAAAAGCAGTGGCCCGCCGCCGCGGATTGCCGCTGATAACCGCAAAGCCCGGTATCTCTACTTCATTGAGGATGAGTTCGAGGCAGGCCTTATGCTGACCGGAACCGAAGTTAAGTCGCTGCGAGATGGTCAGGCCAATATCAAGGAGAGTTACGCTGAAGAAAAAGACGGCGAGCTGTGGCTGATCAATGCCTATATTCCCGAATTTTCCCACGGCAATCGGTTCAACCATCAACCTCGACGGCCTCGAAAGCTGTTGATGCACAAACGCGAGATCGCCCGGCTTGGTGGTGCAGTGCAAAAAGGTGGCATGTCGTTGGTGCCACTCAAAGTCTACTTTAATGATCAGGGCAGAGCCAAGGTTGAACTGGGTCTGGGTAAGGGTAAGAAGTTGCATGATAAGCGCGAAACTGCCAAACAGCGCGACTGGGACCGGCAAAAAGCTCGCCTGATGAAAGACCACGGTTAGTACGTGATCGGCAGCTAATATTCTTATCTAATTCATATATTTAATAGATTTTTAGAATGGCTGTCAGCGCTGCGATTATTGGTGCGCCGCTCTCTTTATCGCTTAAGGATAATTTGCTGTTAAGAATGACTTGCAAAAGCAAAAACTCGGTGTTAAACCCGGCTTAGTTTTTAATAGTAATTCTTAAGAGCAGTCATTTTATGTATAAGTTTTTGAAGTTTTCGGGAGCTGCAATTTCGGCCCTGATGGTTGGTGCCGCAGCGAACGCAACATCTAACGCCGCAGCGGAAAGCGCCGACATAGAAGAGATTATCGTCGAAGGTCGGTATCTTTCCCTCGATAAACTCAACGCGGTAAAAACGCCAACGCCGGTAATTGACGTTCCCCAGAGCCTGACCATCATCGGCAGCGAGCAAATCTCGCGTCAGGCTTTCACGAATATTAGTGATATCACCCGTTATTCCCCAGGTGTTTCCGCTAGTCAGGGCGAAGGACACCGGGACGCCATTATTATTCGCGGTATTCAGACAACGGCTGACTTCTATATCGACGGCGTTCGTGATGACGTTCAGTATTTCCGACCACTTTACAACCTCGAACGCATTGAAATATTGCGCGGTGCCAACGCGCTATTGTTTGGCCGTGGAGGAGGTGGTGGTATCGTAAACCGAGTTACCAAAAGCCCCGATCTCGACGGCGATTTTATTGGCTATTCTGCGGCGGTTGACACCTTCGGTGCTTACAGCATCAGCGGCGACCTGAATTACACAGTGGGTGATGATGCTGCAGTTCGCCTGAACGGTTTTTATGAGGACCTAAATAATCATCGCGACTTCTTCGGCGGTGAACGTTTCGCGTTTAACCCAACACTTACTTTCAAGCCGTCAGAAGACACTAACCTTCTGCTGTCCTATGAATATGTAAACGATGACCGTGTGGTTGACCGCGGCGTGCCGTCGCAAAATGTTGATGGTGGTCCCGATGTCCCGCTTGAGGGATTTGACAATACTTTCTTCGGTTCACCAGACCAAAACCTCACAACTTTAAAGGCCCATATTGTCAAGGCGCGTGTGGATCATGATTTTTCAGACAGCCTGCGCAGTAACTTCACTGCTCAATATGCTGATTACAACAAAGTGTATCAAAACCTTTTCCCGAGCGAGGAAGTCACCGTTGCAAACGGTGTGTTCTCCGAAGTTGAGCTTGATGGCTACCGCGATACAACCGGGCGCGAAAATCTGATCCTGCAAGCCAATCTTGTGGGAGAATTCGAGGCTGGTGGGCTTGGTCACACTGTTTTGTTCGGCGCTGAGTACGGCAATCAGGACACAGAGAACGAGCGATTTGACAATGTTTTTGCCGACAACGGCGATGACCAATTGTTCATTCCATTTTCTGATCCGCTCAATATTCCGGATTTCGCTTTCAGCAGCCCGGCGCGAGATCGCGCATCTGATGTTGAAACATTTTCCGTATATCTTCAGGACCAGATTGACCTTACTGAACAGCTCAAAGTTGTCGTTGGTGCCCGGTTCGACAGTTTTGATATCTCAGTGAATGATATTGCGAGCAGCAGCCAATTTGATCGCAAGGATGAAGAAGTTTCACCTCGTTTTGGCGTGATCTATAAGCCAGCCGAGAATGTTTCTTTCTATGGCAGCTATAGCGAGTCCTTCTTGCCGCGTTCAGGCGAACAGTTTCTGACATTGAATTTGGATTCGGAAAGCACGCGTCCACAGTCCTTTGAAAATAAGGAAATCGGCGCAAAATGGGATATTCGTTCAGATCTTAGTCTTACAGCCGCCATTTTCGAATTGGACCGCGAGAGCTTTACCTCTGTCGACCCGGAAGATGCCGGGCAGGTTATTGTTATTGAAGGATCAGAAACTAAGGGTTTTGAAGTTCAACTGGCGGGCAACCTGACGGATCAGTTGTTCCTGACAACAAGTTACACTTATCTGGACGGCGAAGTAGAGCGGGTTGATGGTTCCGGCAACAGCGGCAACCGAACGCGGCAAACGCCTGAAAACATGGTCTCTGCCTGGGGAAATTATCAGGTCAATGATCAGTTGGGTGTGGCGCTCGGTGTAACGCATCAAAGTTCATTCTTCGTGCGCGAAGACAATTCAGTTGAAGTGCCGAGTTATACACGCGTTGATGCTGCCGTCTATTATGAGCTGAATGACCAATTTCGCCTTCAGCTGAATGCGGAAAACCTGTTTGATACGGACTATTTCCCGGATGCACACAGCAACGACAACATCTCGGTAGGTAAACCGCTGAATGTCCGGTTTTCCGTGAGCGGTCGTTTCTAAGTACAGTTTTTCTGGGTTATAGAATGGAATAACAAGGGAGTTGCGGCTCCCTTGTCGTTTTTGATGCCTAATTTTGTTCCGGCGAAAAGGACGACAATTGCTGAAATACGCCAAGCCGATCAGCCATTTGCCAATGGCCTGACAGTTTTCCATTTTCAAAATAATATATGGTCAGGCCCGACATAGTTATCATTTTACCCGTCGGCTTGATCCCAGCAAGTTGACCCAAATGGCTGCCCTGCCACAGCCAGCTAATTGCAACGTTGTTATTTTCTTCAATCATTTCCCGAGTTGTAAAACATTGGTCTGGGAAGGGTGCCCTTGAAACACGCAAACGGTTCTTAAACGCATCAAGGTTAAGGGTTTTTCCGTGCCACGGGTCGCCGGGGTCATGATGAATTTTATACTGTGGTGCAACATAGTTTTCGACCATATCTTCGCGACCTTCGTTCCAGATATGTTTCATAAACAAAGACATTACCGCCTTGTTGTCCATATGTTGGTCTTCAGTTGTGGAAAGTGGTGAGCGCTTAACCATAATAGCTTCTCCTGTTCCGGATGTTCCCGCACTAGACAATCCAGAAGAAACTTTGGTTGACGAGTTCATAACAAAACAGGGTGGGGCGGCTTTTGGCGGGTAGGCGCACCTGAGCACCTATTGCCATCCTACGGCCAGTTGGTAACTACCGTCAATAAAATGCATAGTCTGCAAACCAAGGACGTGACCTAATATACTGCCGATTAGAAAGAGGTTTGTTAGCTTCCTGTAATCTCGAGGTCGGTTTCTTAACTCGAACTGGCAATCTCGTCTTTCACGCGCCTAAGGGCGCTCAGGAACATTTCCTCGGTCAGCACGCCGGTGTTCACATTATAGCGCGAGCAATGATAGCTATCCACCAGAGTCAGGCCGTTGGGCAGGTGGTGCACCGCTTCGTGACCAAACTTATATTCTGCCAGCCGTAGTCCAAAAGTGCGGATTGTGGTGTCGTGGGCGATTTTGCCCAGTGCTAACAACACTTTCAAATTAGGCAGACTGTTGATACGCGAAATCAGAAACGGGCGGCAATTGTTAATTTCTTCGCCGATGGGTTTGTTTTGTGGCGGTACACAGCGCACAGCATTGGTGATCATCACATCCTTGAGTGCAAAGCCGTCGTCTGGCCGCTTGTCGTAAGTACCGCTGGCCCAGTCCATTGTATGCAGGCATTTAAACAGCAGATCTCCGGCATAATCGCCGGTGAAGGGTCGGCCGGTTTGGTTGGCACCCTTCAGGCCTGGCGCGAGTCCGACCACCAGCATTTTGGCTCGCACGTCACCGAAACTGGGCACTGCGCCGTTGAAAAATGTAGGATGTTTGGCTTGGTTATCGCGGCGAAACTCAACGAGGCGGGGGCAAAGCGCGCAGTCCGCGGCAGGTTCAGGCGGAGCTGTCTTTTTAGGTGATTGTTTGGTGGGCATAGTGTTGGGGGCAATCTGTGGTTGGCGAAGAATGCCAGACAAAATCATGCTGTGCTCTTAGGGTCAAGCGTTCCTGTTTGTGGGGTGTGTCTATTTACATAACCCGCGAGTCAGATTGTTCTGCGCTTTCAGGCGTCAATATTTCCTCATGGTTTGACCCGTTGCTCGTCGGGCGGCCAAACAGATCGCGCAGGTTTTCCAAATCCATATATTGATCTGCCTGCCGGCGTAGCTCGTCAGCAATCATTGAAGGTTTGGTTCGGTTAGAACTGACAACCGTTACCCTAACACCCCGGCGCTGCACTGCTTCCAGAAGGCGCCTGAAGTCACCGTCGCCGGAAAATAGCACCACATGGTCAAGCTGGTCGGCGATATTGAGCATATCAACCGCAATTTCGATATCCATGTTGCCTTTGATTTTGCGTCTGCCGCTGTCGTCAGTAAATTCCTTCACCGGCTTGGTTACCAGTGTGAAGCCGTTGTAGTCCAGCCAGTCAACAAGTGGGCGAAGCGGGCTAAACTCATGGTCTTCCAGAAGGGCGGTGTAATAAAAGGCCCGGATCAACCGACTTTGCTTTGCGAAATGGTTGCGCAGGCTTTTATAGTCTATTTCCATATCCAGCGCACGGGCGGTGGCATGTAGATTGGAACCATCAATGAAAAGGGCCATGCGTTCTTCAGGATAAAAATGCATAAAAAGCCACTCCAAACCGTAGTTTGCCGTCAAAAACGGCGAAAACATCTAATAAAAATGAGATTGAGCCCATTAATGCGCCTATTTATCGGCTCTGTCCATTGGCTCAAGCAATTGTGAGAACCGTGTTATGACCGAAAAAAAACTTTGCTGGTTGGCGCTGGGTAGCAACCTTTCTTATGGTGATATGCAACCGATTGACGTTGTAAAAGCGGCTATTGTTGCGTTGAAAGATGCCGGTCTGAATGGGGTCAGAGTCTCGTTCTTCTACCGCACCGCACCGGTTCCAAAGTCAGATCAGCCTGATTTTATCAATTGCGTTGTTATTGGACACGTAAGCCACAGTGCATTGGAAATGCTGGAGATTTGCCAATCAATTGAAATATCGTTTGAACGAGACCGCGCAGTCCGGTGGGGTGCCAGAACCCTCGATATAGACATTTTAAATTATGATGGCCAAGTTTACCCTTCGCTTGACGAATGGCATGTTCTTGCCAGCAACGTCAGTCCTGACACTGAAATGCCTAAACTGGTACTGCCGCACCCCTACATGCATGCGCGGGCATTTGTGCTCAAACCTTTGAGTGATGTAGTACCGCTGTTGCGGCACCCGGTGTACAATAGAACCGTTGATGACCTCTATTCTGATTTACCCGATGAGGACCGCGCCGGAGTTATCCCGGTAGAAGTGAAATAAAGGCGATTCCGCCCTTTACAGCGCTTCAAGCTATTACTATAAGCATCTGCTTGATCGAAGAGGGCCGTGTTGGCCCCGGATTTGTTATGTGGAGATAAAGCATGGCTCGCGTTACCGTTGAGGACTGTGTTGATAAAGTTACCAATCGGTTTGACCTTGTTCTTGTTGCAGCACAGCGTGCGCGCCAGATTTCAGCTGGTGCACCGCTTGAAGTAGAGCGCGACAATGACAAAAACGCTGTTGTTTCGTTGCGTGAGATCGCAGAGGAAAAAGTTTCCAAGGAAGACCTGACGGAATCGGTTATCCATTCCATGCGCAAAATTGTCGAATCAGACGAGCCTGAAGAAGTTGATATGTCAATTCTGATGGCCGGTATGGACAAGCAGGAAGAAGCACCTGCTGCCGTTGCGCCGGCTGAGGCCACCGCCGAAGAGGCTGCGCCGGAAGTTAAAGCAGAAACTGAATAATAACTACTGCACATAGTATAGTGCAGGTATAAAAGACCCGGTCAGTTGGCCGGGTTTTTTATTGCCTGAATGCCACTCGCTTCAGTTCTTACCCAACATCCTGGGTGTTATTCAATATCGATGATGATTTTGCCGCGTGCGCGCCATGTTTGACTGCGTTCAAGTGCCTGCTCAGTGTTCTTCAGGCCATAGCGGCTGTCAATCACGCTGCGCAGTGTACCGGACAGGATCATCTGCGCCATGGCTGCAAGATCCTCCGGTAGGGGTTTGACCAGAACCAAAAGATCGGAAGAGCGGCGTGGAGGGAAGGGGGGGGGGGAGGGGGGGGGGGGGGGGGGGGGGGGGGGGGGGGGGGGGG
>JAAHTG010002395.1_pt1 | contig 10760 bp, 11 predicted proteins | sample 6116081 | NCBI WGS metagenome assembly JAAHTG01 (sample SAMN13939989, study PRJNA603662) | sponge metagenome | isolation source: marine sponge | host: Mycale hentscheli | place: New Zealand | collected 2005
TTGGAGGAACACTTAGATCATCCTTAAGTAAAACATTAGTAATCGTTGGAGTCCAATTAATAAGGAAAGGCACATCTAATGGGGTTACAGTAGATGTACTTCCACCACCACTACTACCTCCACCACCACTCCCATTCTCTTCTTCGGGAGGTGCATAACTAAGTGTAGCTCTAAAGTGATCGGGATTATTGTTATAGTTCGTTATAGATATGTCACGAAGATAACAACGCTGTATAGTGGGGTGTTCATCACCTTGAGATGGTAAGTATTCGTTACCCAATATAGTAGAAGAAGGTCGCCAAAGACCATCACCTTTAGGGGCTTCTGTTAGACTTTGGAATATTATATCCATTGTCAAAACTTCACTAATACCCTTTTTATCCTGTTTAGCTTTTGTATTCGTTTTAAGGATTACATTGTTAGCTAATGCCCATTGATTAAATTCGGGAAATAAGATACCACGATCACCCGCAAGTGTACCTTCACCCCCACCAACTGATCCAGTTTGTGAGGTTAAACCACCATAGTCGCTAAATTCTGACATTATACTCTCTCCAAGTCTAGTTTCTCGTTTATCTGCTCAAGTATTCTAGTTTGTTCTTCTAATTCACGAGCGTTCTTTTCTGCTTCTTCTACATTACCCGCTGTAGCCCCTAATGCACGAGTACGAGCCTCAATTTGTAGCTTAATATCTTGGTTACTACCTCTAGTTATAGCGTTAAGGAAATTAACTTGATTAGCTTCTTCTACTGATTGAGCTTCTTTGAGTAGAGATATCTTCTTTCGTGTTTCACGTTGCTCTTGACGTAGATTCTTTATACGTTCTTGACGATTTTCTTTTTCTTTCTTGCCAACTAATTCAGCAGTATCTAAGAGTAATTTTTGGAAGTCTACAGTTTTCTTATAATTATCAATAGCGGATTGCTGTAGATTTTCCCTCTCTGCTGACTCTGATAATAATCTCTTACTATTCTCTAATTTAAACTCAAAATTTCTTTGATCTTCCCTTTCTTTTTGTAGCTTTTTACGTAGTCCTATTGCATCATTGAGAGCTTTATCAATCTTGGCAGAATCTTCTTCTATGGCATCTGCATCGGGCAAACCTAGTAGTTGGCTGAATGTAGGTGTTTTATAGTCATTAGGATCGCCCGCTATCGAATTAAGGGTTTTGCGGATAGAATCCTCATCTTTTTCAGCCTTTTCTATTATATCTGATACTTTTTCTAATCCAAAATAATCAGCTATGTCGTCAAATATCTTAGGTGATTGACTAAGTGAGTCGGATACAACTTGTGTGATTTCTTTATCACCTTCCCTTATTTCTTTAACAACATCAAGGACTTTAGATAAGTCTTCGATTAAACCTGTATCTTCAAGAGTTAGTGTGGCTATATATTTACTCATCAATTTAAACTCATTAGTGAGTTTATTTGAGACAGCCGTTAAGGAGTTTGCGTTTTTTACAGCATCTTCACTAAATGTCTTTTGAAACTCACGAGATAACTTAGGAAGTAAGTCATCAGCCATTAGTTCGCCATTCTGCAAGAGCTTATCTAGTTCAGCACCAGTTACGCCTAGAGCACGTTGAGCAATCTCTAAAGCCCCAGGAATCCTTTCACCAATTTGTGACCTTAATTCCTCTGCCTGCACCTTGCCTTTTGATATAATCTGTGAGAAAGCAAGGAAGACCGAGTTAGTCTCATCAGCAGTAAGCGATAAAGCACCCGAAGCTTGTGAGATACCTTTAAATAACTCTTCAATCTCTTTACCCGCAAGTGAAGTACCTTTGGCAGAAGCTTGTAATGTAGCTAGACCACGTTGAGTAGGGACAAGAGCAAGACCTAAGTTGCTTGCTGTATCAACAGCGAGTTCCATAGCTTTAGTAAATTCCTCTGTGGAATCAGTAGCGAACTTCATCCTATTTGTAACCCTGTCAATCTCAAGGGCAGTATCTTTAAAGAATTTAAATGCACTAGTAGCAACCACTAGCTTTAATGCTTTATAGAAGCTATCTGTGTTCTTGGATAATTTATTCGCTGAACCCGCTGTCGTCCTAAAGCGTTGATTAAGATCATCTAAGTCCTTGCCCGCTTGAGCAGTCTGTTGCTTCCATTTACCTGTCTCAAAATTAAGCACAATACGTAAGTCTTGCTTAATAGTACCTGTTGATCCTGTTGCCATTATTTCTTACCCTTTTTTGGTCTGAGGAATCTACCTCTATTAAACATATCCATTATACTCTTCTTCGGCTTAACTGGTTTAGCTATCATATCTTCTGTCTTAATTGGCTTCTTAAACTTCCCTGCACACGATCCTAATGCACCATATAAACCAACATGTTCTAATCTATCTATTTTAGTTCTCTGTATAAACGTGTGATAATACTGCCACAACTGAACTTCATATTGACTTAACGAAAGAACGCTAGACCCACCAATGAAAGTATTTCTCTCATAAGCCAAGTCTAACGCATCTCGAATAATCTTAGAGTTGACTATTTTTTTTTAGTATGTTCTTCCAATCCATCAAATGAGTTGACTGCATTTTGTGCTTTCTTTAATGCAACACCAACTTCAAGGGTAGCTTTATCAGCAAACTCCTTGTATTCTTCGGGAGTGAATATCTGCTCACCATCTTTATTACAGATTGTGTAAGCATTGAGAACTAAATCAAAATATTCTTCTCGGTCTTTCTCGGTATCACCTTTAATAAGTGAAGCGGAGTTTAAGAAGTGTTGATATGCAATAGGTCTTACATACACGCCTTTTAAGTTTGGTATCTCTACTTCTACTAAGCTATTATTGATAGCCATTAAAGCGTCTTTTAAATGTTTATCCATTATTTAACTCTCCAATTAAATGAATTAAGAACCAGCAGTGATTGTGAAGTCGTTTTGTACTTCGCAAGTGATAGTCATCTTCTTAGCAGAACCATCGGAAGCAACAAAGCTATCATTAGGCTCAACAAGAGTAACTTTTAGTTCTACGTTAGACCAAGTAGGTTGAGTAGTGTAATCTGCTGATACAAAAGTAAATTCAAATACAGAGATACGATCAACGTAGTTGAGGTAGTCTTCACGAAAGTCAACAACAAAAGTAATGATCTCAGATTCCTGTGAAATACTTGGTTTACGAGTGATATATTTAACGTCTGTGTGAGCAGTAATATCATCACGCTCATCTACACTGGATGGGAATCCATACTCATATACACGAGTTGTTCCTTCGGGTGCAGGGATGATTTCTTCACTTACAACGTTTGGTACTTCGGTACAAAGGATACCATGTGATTCATATAGTTCTAAAGCCATTTTTAAGCTCCTTGTTCATAGTTTATATTAAAGTTAAAAGTCTTTCTGTATACAATTTGATCTTTATCATTATTAACTAGATTATAAGTTAATGCAGAGTCGGAAGAATCAGCAAAAGCACAAGTGCCAACCAAGACACCGTTGATATTGCCACTCAATCCATGTAGTAACCTTATGATTCTATCAGCAGATTCCTCATGCTCATCTAATGATGCAGTCAAATTATCAATTTGTTTCTTAGAGCAACCATCGGGTTCAACTATTGTATCTAATTGTACCTGTATCTCAGACTGAAAAGCCCAAGTTGTACCACCATTGTAATGACCTTCATTAAGAATAGTATCACTCTCGCTAATGGTTATCATTGGAAACAAACTCTTATTAACGGGGTTATTTACCCGTCTTGTGTTAGATGGGTTAAAATACGTGAATACATTACTTACATTAGTCATCAATGTAGCATCATTTGATAAGTAAGTACGTAAAGCTTTTTTAATCATTTTCCCACCGTTATATTCTTTCTAAATTGTGTTGCTATTTCTAGTCTAATTCTAGTGCCTATATCCTCTGCCATTCTCTTTAAGTCTGATACAGGTTTTTGATTATCAGTTAGAAATCTATTTCTTTTTCTATTACCCCAAGCCCAAGGCTTACCATCTTTGCCAGTAGGTTGACGTTTAGCAACCTTACCTTTACTTGTTAGTTGCTTTCCAGTGTAATTGAACCCTGCTTTAAGCCTGTGTTTACGACCGTTGATAGTTCGTGAACGTCTTGTGGCTTGTTGTGAGTTCAATGACTGATTCAGGACACCATGATAAAGCATCATGTCTTGAATAGAACGTGAATAGACATACCATGTTCCGAGTTTCCCCGACCTAGCACCCGCATTAATCTTCTTAGTCCAGTTTATACTTCCTCTTAAACTGCCACTCTTTGCAGGAGCATTTCTTTTTGCAACACGTCTCATTTTACTAGCTTGCCTATCATAGACAGGAGTAATTGCTTTCTTTAAATCATTGGCACTAAAACCCGTAATCGCTTTACGCAAAGCAACTCGATTAACAAAACGACTTTTAGGGGTTCTAGGCATTAGTAAAATAAACTCGTACTGGACACTTGCATTGTTGGCTCATTAGAGAATAACTCTACTTTACCAACTCCATTATCTTCTAATGAAGGTAAATCGGGTAAATAAGCTTTCTCATCACGAAATTCTTTAAGCTTCTTGATAGCTTCTGCATAAACAAACATAATCTCTTCGGGCATACCACAAGCGGTACGTTTATATCCACGAAAGATAGTTATATCTAAAGTTATACATTTAAGCATGTCAAAGGAAATAGGATTATCCACAATAGTAGCAGGTAACTGATAGTATTTACCTAAGTAAGACTCTATATCAGACTCAGCGCAATCAATATCCTCTTGTATCCAATCGGTATTTTGAGCATCCAATGCCTCATCCCAATATAATACATCCTCTTGTGAAGATGGAATATAATCAATTACTTCTTGTACTGTGAGATAATCACTCATTTATTATTCCTCAGAAACTTTTTTACGTGAAACTCTTTTCTTGGGAGCTTCTTGAAAGGGTACTTTGTAAGAAATCTCAATGCCGTAATTACTAGCAATGATAATCTTATCGTATTTACTTGCAAACTCTTGCTTAAACATGTCTTCTTTAGCTTTAGCCTTAAACTCAGATTGTTTGGATGCTTTACCAAACTCGATAACATCGGCTTCTTCTGAATCACGTTTAATTGCGTAATATAATGCGTATTTATTCATAACATCTCCTTGATGAGAGGAGAGCCCCGAAGGACTCCCCAATTAGATTAGGCTGAAACTAGGCGAGTGATACCGAGTTCATCAGCTACAGCGAAACCATACTGAGCTTCAATATTGATGAAGTAATCACCAGTAGTTGAATCTTGGTGACGACGAAGCATCATTGGAACACCGTTATACATGAACATAGTTTGCTCAATCTGACTCATAGCAGGGGCTTGGAATACAGAAGGCATAGCGATAGCAATACCGCAACCATTTGTAGCAAGACCAACCAAGTTTTCACCATTTGCATCAAGGTCTTCCATTTCGTGAATAGAAGCAAACTGAGCAAAAGAAGTAAGGATTTGGTTAGAAGGTAGATCTACAGGAGTAAGAGTATTGTGATTCTTAACTGCAGGATCTTTCTGTAATGCGATTGAGTAATCAACATTAAGAGCAAGTTTACGCATAGCACGAGGGTACTTACGAACTTGATCGAGGCTACGAATGTCGATAACACCATCAGAGTCAAAAGATGCAGATGCACCGATAACTTTGTTTGTTGCGAAGTTAGCATTAAGGATAGTTGCGTTAATATCTTCAACTACTGTACGGTAAACGTTCTCAGTCTCAAGACGAAGAAGTGGAGCAACATCAAGACGAAGAATGTCGAGTGCGTCAACTTGGATAGTACGCTTCTTGCGTTGGTCGATAACTACATCTTTATAAACAACACCTTGTCCGTCTGAGGTCTCGTAGTTGTTCGTAGACTTATCGAACGTACTAGCAGAACCAGTAGCGTTGTACACTGGGATTTTGGCTGTATCATTCAACTGTGCAGGAGTTCCACTTGCAGTTTGGGGACTGATGTTAAGGGTATGTACACCGAGTTCATCAACTGGTAAGTTTTCTTGGATACATGCTTCGGATGCCAATACTTTGATATCAGCGTTTGTTAGAGTAATCTCAGCCATTTTTATAGCTCCTTAGATTTGTTTTTAATTTCTTGACTATTTTCAACATAGAATTTCTGCGCACCGATAACATCGCCCGACTCATGCAAAGCTTCCCACTGTGCATAAACATCAACTTGTTTATCTTCAACTTCATCTTTGTCAACAACGTCAGTAAGATTGTGTGGCTCTTTAACTTCAAGTTTAGCTTCTACTTTTTCAGCAGACTCATCAGATGCCAATAATTCAGCAACTTCGGCACAAGTTAATTTCTCTTCTGAGAAAGCTTTAACGATAGCTTCTGTTTTAGCTACAACGTCAGACATTTCTGCGTCTTTAGCTTGGATAGCTTCTTCGTGTGATGCTTTAAGTTCAGCTAATTCAACATCTTTAGCTTCGATCTTAGCAGTAAAGTCAGCTTCAACTTCAATACATTTAGCTTCAAAGTCTACAGATACTTCTGCAACTGGCTCTTGAACAGGCTCTTTTACTTCGTCACTCTCACTTTTAATAAAAGCAGATAGGCGAGCAAGAATGCCTTTTTCTTGTTTTTCTTCGGACATATTAGTCTCCGTGTTTTTTTGTTTGAAATAGGCTTTTGCCTGTTCTGAAACTTCACTAGCTTCAAAAATATATTCTTCCATCTCAGCAGTAAGCTTAATAGAACCTGTGATCTCATCAACAAAACCTAAGTCATAAGCTTCTTGTGCGCTCATGTAGGTGGTTGCATCCATCATAGAGGAAATCTTTTCTTCTGACATACCCGTCTTATTGACATAGTTCATTAAGAGGTTGCTTTTTACATTCTTTAATACATTAGCAGTAGTCAACATATCTTTCTCTTCACCCGCTACAGCAGATTGAGGATTATGTATCATATACAGAGCGTTTGCATCCATAGTGACAACTTGACATTTAGAGGCCACAACTGTTGCCATTGATCCGCAGATACCGATAATATGAGCATGTAATGTACCTTCGTACTTATCCATCTCACCCAACATTGCTGAACCTTGCACAGTAGAACCACCACCGCTATTAATAAGGAACTTCAAGTCTCCACCTTCGGCATTTTTCATCTCTTGGCGAATCTCTTTAAAGGTAACTTGGTTATCCTTTGTTTTATCCCCTACAATAGAGCCGAATAATTCAATTTCGTACATAGTTATTCTCCTACTACTTGAGGTTGTTGTCCCTCTACTTTTTCCCACTTTAAGCCAGTGAGTTTATTTAATTCTTCAACTGGCATAGTGTATCCCGCTGAGTACATATCTTTCATAATCTCTGAAACCTCTTTAGTGCTAACATCAAACTTAAATTCCACATCGGGAATAGGCATGTTCTTACCAAAGTTATATTCAACTAGAGGCTTGAAGATTTGATTGCGAATTGTTCTTCGTAGATCAGCAGTATCATTCATTGTCATACTTTTACGTACAGAATCCTGTACAGAAGCAGTAGAACGGTTTGAACCCTCTGCGAATACACCCGAATCAGAACCAATTATAATTTGTGATGCTTGTCGTCTACACATAGAATGGAACTTCTCGTAGATATCTGCTTGTGATCCTTTAACTTCATTATAGTTAAATTCTGAACCTTCCGTAAGGATACCACCACCATCAGCACCAAGATTTTGAAGCTTATTGGACAAGTCAGCCATTCTTGTGTCATCTTTAAAAGTCTCTTGGTCAACCATAAGTGTAACGAATGGAATGAGTACTTTTTCAATAGCACGAATATTATACTGATAGACATTCTTTTTAAAGAAATAAAGATATGCTAGAGGACGAATAAGACCTGCTCTAGTTAAGTCACCACCACGAGGATTATGACTATGGATAACCCATTTGCGCTCATCTAATTTAATTGACTTACGACTATCTTTATATTGCAGTCTAGGAGTGTATGAGTTCTCGAAAGTAAAGTAAGTTGGATCAAAATACTCAAAACCTTTAATATAACGACCACCTTGACCCCAGTGAATCTGAGAACAGGATAATCCAGTATTTAAAGAGTGCATACAGTTATCTTGAAAAGCCTCGAAATCAGAAAGCCCACTTAAAGAAGAGGGCATAATAGAATCCATTTGATCTTGACAAAACATAGCCATACGTTTAGCAACACCGCTAGAATCATTCTGTGGAGGGACAGCAAATGCACGAGAAGATTTAACCGTACTTTTACGAAGGTTAAGTAATCCCGAAATCTCGAAATCTTTCTCTTCAATAGTACGTGCATACTTATAAAGGTTATACGTATTACCACGGTTCGCTTGATCCATGATATACGCTAGGTATTCGGGTGTCTCCAAGAAGTTTACACCACCACGAGTAAGAGTAGGATTCTCTTTTTTGCGAACTGTTGTTAAATTTGTTTCTGCCATGAAATTGAGACTCAATCTTAATATTTATTATAAATTATACACATAAGGCAATTAATTCAATCACCTTTTAATAAAAACTTGACATAAATTGACTACATGGATCTCTTCGCATAGCGTTAGGAAGCCTTCTGATGCCTATTTCATTGGAAACGTACCCCCCATGTGAGTACAGGGCTAGGGCTAATGCCCAAAAGAAGTCTGCGTGGTCATCTTTATTAGAAGTTGCCTCTGAGTATATCTTTGGCTGTGATCCTTCACGTTCTTCCTTCTTGATTGCAAACAAATGTTCAATAATGTCATCATTATCGGGGATAACTATACGACCTTCATCAAAGAAACGCCACACCAAGTTAGCTAACTCAGCTCTCATTGTTGAACCAGTAAGCATTACACCTTCAAACTTGTCTCCATACTCTTCTTCCAACTCTTGCGCTAACTGAGAACCTTGAGCCCCTGCATCCATTGAACCACGATGGCACTTATCCATCATCATATTAGCTAGTCTCTTTTGATTAGCAAAACGCTTTTCCTTCATAAACTTATAAGAGCGAACAACCAATTTACTATCTTTAGTCTCTTCCAATCGCAACATAACAGACGGGTTCACAGTCATACCAAAGTCGTAACCAAAATACTGTCTTCCATTACCATCTTTACCAATAATCGAAGTTTCAGAGGCTACACATGATCTAATTAAATCATAACCAAGAACAGCGTTAATATCATCAGCAGGCTGACACATATATTCCTGTAAAAATGACTCTTCTGAACGACACGAATTACGAACCTCATCATAAAATTGCTGATCCGTTAATTGCTTCTGCCCTGCTTTTTGTTTAGCGTTATTAACAACTTGAACAATCCCATCAGCAATAGCATCTTTAATATTTGCCCTGTGATACGACCAATCCGAATCCTTCTCCTTAGCTTCTTGGACAAAGTGATAGAATTGACCACGACCACGGTGCGTAGAGATGACTTCAAGCCTATGACCGTACATAATTGCAGGGACAGCGATATCATAAAGCCTTTCAGCATAAGGATTTAGAGCGTATTCGTCTAAGCCAATCTTACCACCGAAACCCGCTACAGCATCGGGATTTGAAGAAGCCATGATGATTTTATGTCCATTCGGGTAATCAGCTTGACCCGCAGTAATGTTCCTAAAGTTTATGTAATCAGTTTCAACCGCAAAATTGATAATCCTTGCCCAACCTAATAAGTAATCCTTAGAAAACTGTTTAGCAAGTTTCTCAGAACGTGAAATCCATATACCACAATCATCGGGATACTCAAGAGCCTCTAATGACCACCCAAAGCTAGAGCCAAAGGTGTAACCAGTACGCCTAGACTTCTCAACTATCTTTAAACGACTTCTATCTTGAATCCACCGCTTTTGAAAGGGTCGCCAAAAACCACCAAGCTTCATATCAAGACAATCGGGGGTATCCCACTCTTTTAATCCGAATATTGCATTCATTCTACGTAAAGCAGTACTTCCAATCATGTCTTCATCAACTGTATGAATACGAAACTTAGGATTCTCCAAGACTCGGTTCATCATCTCAACCGCACTAATTCTATCTTGCCAACAACGAGCTTCATTCCTACTTTTAACGAATACACCAAGACATTCATTGATACTTGGGTCAAATTCAAAGCTCTCATCGAAGGGAAGCCACAACTGCTGATCCACTTTTAGCCTGTCTATGTCGGGTTGTAATGATTTTCTATCGCAGGGTATCTTTAACCTATCAGCAATCTTAGCCAGTATTCCAAATATACGATCATCTAGCTTTATGTCATCCATTACACGAATCACACCATTAAAGTGAGTATTCATGCGAACTAATTCTTTTGCAGACCTATTTTTGTGTTTAGCCTCGTATTCACCCTTGGAAACCATCAAAAGGAACTCAAAGTTTAGTTTTATCTCGTTTATTGGACAGAAAACACCGTTACCATCAGTGGCAATAAGTACTTTACCCGCTTCTTCAAACAACTTGTTCTCTTTGAATATGATATCACGCACATCTTTGTGGTAATTAACGCTCATCTGATAGTTGACTTTGAGGTTCTCTTGTATCCACTCAAGCCTTTCAATACGCTTAGTCTTTTCGTAATTTATTCTCATCCAAGGTAAAATCTCTTGAACATTCTTTTTACGGCATCCATTACCGCTATGGATCTTAATTGCCATTGTTTCTCCTTTAGAAGTTGAATACAATAAAGCATAGATGAGACGTAATTTCAATTAAGTTTTAATTAGGGGGAATTCGCCCCATTTAAAATAGGCATAAAAAAGCCCCACTAGAATCAACTAATGAGGCATTATAAT
>JAAHTG010000873.1_pt2 | contig 10755 bp, 11 predicted proteins | sample 6116081 | NCBI WGS metagenome assembly JAAHTG01 (sample SAMN13939989, study PRJNA603662) | sponge metagenome | isolation source: marine sponge | host: Mycale hentscheli | place: New Zealand | collected 2005
TATATTTTCTCTCCAAATGTTTTTTTCTAAACTAAATTAATTCATAACAGAAACTGCACCATTCTGAATAATGATACTATTCTTATGTTTAACAAATAAATAAAGTGAATGAGGAACAACATTAGCAGCAGGGGCTTTAAGTCGTAATCGCATTCCCAAGGGTGTCCCCTTGAAATTAACTCCATTTTCACTAATATGATCATAGTTTACTCCAAAATTATAATTCTGGATTTTATCTTCTTCACATATAGAATATTTATCACGAGAATATCTTGCTTTCCCTAAAGCACCAACAGTTGTATTACCTGCTCCTACATCATTGGAAAGTTCAGTCTTAAGACTTTTAACATCATTAGCCAAACGCCATTCTTGTCTAATTGCATTAAGTTCTACTTTATTCTTTTTACTATCAGCGGTCCCTTGTGCTTGACTATCTTCTGATTTTATCTCAAACTGCAATGGTATACGAAGACCTCCTTTAGTAAAAACCATGTCTTCTACTTGAATATTTCTCTGTAATATACCACCCTTATCTTGAAGAGGCTGAAATGCTCTCTGACTATCAAAATCATAATTGTTGACAAAAGATGAAGGTGTCATATTAGCAATAACTGCTAAAGTTCTTCCAGTATTAATATTGAGAGAAAGTGAATGATCATTACCGTTTACAACATTATAGAAATTAGTAAATGTATTATAAGTAAGAACACCATTCTTATTGTTCATAAGTGCTGTTTTAAATGCTTGATCACCAGTTTCTGCTTCAAAAGAAAGAGTTAAATCACTCATCTCATAAAAAGCACCACCATCGGCACGACCAGCACTACTGTTACTTACTCTAAACTTATTGTTATTAATAACATAATTAGAAGGAGCGAGAGTAACAACAACACGAAGACCTTGTAGAAGAGATAGATCTAGAGGATTACCTTGAATAAGACCATCTAGAATAGGAGTAGCAAACTCAAATGCTTTATCACATTTCTTTGCTTGTGACACATCTTTTCCTAGACCTCCATAGATACTGTCAACGCCACCATTAAGATAAGAATTGGAACTTTCATTAAGAGGCAATAAAGATGTGCAAAGGCGATTATAACTTTTAATTGTTGAATAAGTCCCACCAGTTCCTAGAGATTGGATCTGAATATTCTCCCATGCAGATGATACACCGGTCCTTCCATCAATATAAATATCTCCTACTGGAGCAATCGCTGGATTAGCACTATTTCCACACCAATTAGTAGCATTTTGAGGAGAAGAACCATCTCCTAATTTAACCTCAAACTTACCACTAATTCTTAAACTTTTACCATTCATTATCATAGGACGATTAGGTATTTCAAAAACTACTTGTGTAAGTCCAGTTCTGTCACCAAAAATACCAGATGAACTTGAGTTAGTCGGATTAAGTTGAATAACTTGTCTGCGAGTATTCATTTATATAATATTAAATTATATTTTTTTAAAAATTAAAATGATATAATTTATGTATTTTTCTCTCCAAATCCGTATTATAAAAGTGTTTTGTCTAAAGAGTTCTTTTAAAAAAAGAATTACAAAAGGGGTTTGAGGGGAACATTCCCCTCGTTAATAAATAATGTTTGCACCATCTCTATTTACTACAAGTCTTCGGATAGATGCAATCTGGTTAATCCACAATTTATTTTTAGTAGGAGGAGTAGCCACATCATAGTCTACCTTTAATCCTAAATTACCATCTGCTTGTAAGTCATAAACAGAACCATATTTTGCTAATGCTCGTCCAATGACAAAATTATCCCATGAGCGTTCTAGATTACGAACTTTACATCTAGATGCACCGAGTGCTTTTTCTGCTTCCCACAACTGAACTTGACTTGCTTTTGGGGGGGCAACTGTCAGCGGAACTAAATCCACAGATCTTGTAGGCTGTAATTTATTATTGACTAAAAATTGGTATGAACTAGCGTTATCAGTAATGGTGGCTAAATTATCATTTTCTAAACTTTCTGCTAAACCACTTTCTGTGCACAATGTAAGACATGAGGTAGCCATATGATTAATTGTAGGCATATTCAACTGAACAACACTTTCTGAAGATTGAGTATTGTTACGGTAACAACTATAAGTTAAAAAATCGTGAACCGCACCTTCTTGTGTCTGTGTTTGTTTAGCCAACTGTGCAGAAAAAGATGCTGGAGGTTGTGCAGTTTTAAGAACTAGTTTGACATCACTAATATTAATACTAGGAGTTGAATCCAACATATCTTGTTTTCTAATGAAACAACAATTAGTATCAGCATTAGGAGCAACAGCCCCAGTATTATCTCTACCAGCACCACCAATATATTCATTACCTAAAACGGCTGCTGGAACATTAGCGAGTGTGCATCTCACTCTAACAACATTACCAGTATTTTCACCAGCATTACAAGATACTGATGCAATAGTTCCGATTTCTTTAAGGACTGGGGGATTAGCATTATTAAAAGCGTGAACCTTTTTACCAACAAGAAGATTAAGCCCTCCAGTCATCTGTTGACGCACTGGACGAACACCAGATGCTATACTTGCTGGAGTAGGAATCTGACCAACACCTACAGCCTCTCCCACAACTTGATCAAAACCAACATTCTTTTCACAATAAAGGAAAATATCAGTTAAAGCACCAGCACCACCAAGTGCGGACTGAATACCAAATCTACAACTTCCTTCAACTGTAGGATCTAAAAATCCAGCATCATCACATATACCATCACCAGCCCAAAGATTTAATGCTTTAAGAGCAGAGTTAGTAGTAATTTCCATTCTCAAACCCTGCGTGAGTAGAGCACATGGAAACAATTTATTGGACAATTTTCCTAATATACCACTGTAAAGAGGAACTGCAACTTCACAAGTATTAGGAGCATCACAAGTATTAGTAGTATACGCATAACTTGCTTCACCACCAGTAGTGTAACTATTGAAAAGCATAGATTTATCTCCATTTCTTGAAGGAAGATTGTCATATAAAGTTCCATCAAAAGTTCTACTAGAATATTCTAAAAGTTCAGTCAATCCACGCTTATCTCTAATTGATTTATTTTCACTATACATGTGTAATTTATCAGCCAACTCCGCATAATTTTGTATAGTTTCCATCTGCAAATTGGAGTTCATGTCTGTAATGAGCACTCTATCTATAAGACTGTGAATACCAGATTTTTTACTAAATGTGCACACAGCGGGAGCATTATCAACTCTTACTTTAAATGTTAAGTAACTTTGACGAGGATCTATGTAGGAATTAAATGAAGGAATCTCAAATCTGATAGTTTCAGAGTCTTTATAAGACAATTGGTTATCAGAAGGACTAAAAGACGATTGCGAGGGTATTGTTTTGTTGTATTGACTTGCTACGAAATCCATTATAATATATCTAAATATAATATTTCTAAATAAACATTCAAAAAAATTATAAAATATAACTTTTATTTACATTTTGTCAAACTTTTTCCAAAAGTTATTTATCAAACTTTTTAACTCTTCCAGTTTTCTTTTTCTCTTTTTGTGCATCTTTTATTTCTTTTTTAGTTAACTCCTTAAAGGTTGCTGGTGTTTTTTTAGTTACTCTTTTTGTTGGACGATAAACATCTCCTTTTTTCTTATATCCTTTACCTCCTCTCTGATTTTTCCAATCTTCCTTGAACCATCTACCTAAACCTTTTTTATCAGATTTTTTACCAGTATATGCTACTTTTGATTTATGTTTTTTAAAATACTTTTCCTTATAAGTTTTTACTAAAATACCACTGCGATATGCTGAATGTTTTGGATATTTTTTATATATCTCTTTTTTGACTTTATTATATAATGCTAAATCTTTTGGCTTACTAACCATTATATAATATTATGAGTTATTTTGTTTTTGCTATATGTTCTTCTTGCATTTTTCTTGCTTCTTCACATTTTGCTCTATTTTCTTCCATATTTTTAGGTTTTCCTGCATCATCAATCCAATCATTTTCTTTTAATTTTCTCTCCATGTTATCTCTAATTCTTTGATCATAAAGTCCTTTTTCACACGCCATTTTCCATCTACGAATATGTAACTCTTGTAAAGTTTCACAATCTGTTTTACACCATTCTTTCGCCATTGCAATCTTTTTTTTCGCTGCTAACATTTTATATAATATTAAAGATTATTTTTTTTTCATTTTTTTCCACATTGCACCAATCTCTTTCATTGATTTACCTGCTCTACGATGTTTAGCCATGAAGACATTATATGGTGATCTCTTTTTCTTAACATCTTTTCCTTTTTCGTGAAAATCTTTGTCACCTTTTTTAGTTGTAAAATCTTTGTCACCTTTTCTAGTTTTAGATTTACTTCCTTTCTTTCTTCCTTTCATACCTTTACTTTCATCCATTTTATCTTTTTTAGATTGTTTTGAGGGTCTTCCTCGTTTAGATCCATAAGTTCCAATTCCCATCGGCATTATTATAATATATCTAAATATAATAATGACTGAAATAATGAAAAAATTACCAATGGAATTAAATATATATATTTTATCATTCAAACAATCTCCTCCTCATGTAATCGCTTTTAAAAATGGGTTATTTCCTATTAGAGATTATATGCTTGAAATAATAGAACCTCCTATAGTACTATCAGAATCATCTGATGAAGATGATGATCTAGATGAAGAATATATGCAATTTATTTTAGACATTTAGACATTATCGGTCTTTTTTTCTTCACATTTTTCAATAGTATCTGCTAATTTTTTTGCTGTACATTCAGAACCTCTTAAAATACATAAAACAGTATCAGTTAATCCATTACCTTTATGTTTTTTTATAAAGGGCAAAACTTCACTAATAATAAATAAAACCCCTAATACAATTGTACTATATTCATAAGCATCGGTCATTATATATAATACAATAATTAATTTTTATCAAACCACCAACCATTATGAAGGTATTTAGTTTTTTTCCATTTATTATTTACAAGTTTATAAATATTTTTTCTATTATCTTTTTCTACTTTTGAACTTTTATAACAAGTATCACATTCTTGATTAGTAAAAAAACTATTTTTAATTTTAATCACTTTTCCTTTACAATTATTGCATCTAACTACACCTCTATTCATCATCTCCATAATCTTTAAGTTTTTCATATTTTGAGTTTCTCTAAACTTTTTATATAATAATTCTTCCATGTCAATCAATGCTTTAATATATTCATTATTGGTCATAGTATTTTCCATATATATATTATAGTTAATATTATAAAATATATACTTACACCGCAATCTACTTTTTAAAAGTAGGTAGGTTGAATACAACAGTGTTCTCTTTTAGTTACTCGTGACATTGCAGTATACCTTAATTTTGTATCCATACGCCCCCAATCCCAAATCTTTATTTTTTGTTTAATTGTTTGTCCCTGCGCCTTATGGGTGGTAATAGCCCACGCTACAAGAAACTTATTCTGTAATTTTTTTAATTTAATTTTATAATATAAGTCTTTTCTGTCTAAACTTTTTAATATAACATCTTGATCATTTATTTCTGTAATAACCCATTCTTCATTATTAATTAATTGATGTGTTTTTCCTTCATCATTACTTTCACTCAATCTTGCAGTCATAGGTGTTCCAACAAATACTTTAATTTTCTGTGTAGGATTAGTATACTTTTCTTCTTTACCTTCCATGTATGGTTCAGCGAAAAACTCGTCTTGATCCATTTTTCCAGCAGGTATAATATCATATACATCTTTAATATTTCTTTCTTCAATCACTTCTTCACTAACTATTAGATTTACTAGTTTTCTTGTTTTATTCAAATAACATATGTGTTTTGTAATTAATTCATCTTCATCATCCATAGGAGTAAAATCAGTTACATCAATCATATTCATATTATGTTTATTATCATGTAATAATTTTGCAAAATCTTCTTGTCCTTTACCTACTCTATGATTTACTGTTAATTCAGCACAAGACTTAATTAAATGTTTTATTCGTGGATGTTTTTCATATGTTTCATAAGGGTTGTTTACCATTTCTACTGGGTCTATCTGTCCCCAGTCACCACATAATAATAAAGGTAATTTAGTTAAATGTTGACACCAAATAATATAATTCCACGCCCAACTAGCATTCATACTGATCTCATCAACAATAATACAATCATATTTTCTTGCAATACTATCCATCTTTTGTATCGGTAACTCCATGCGTTTATTTAAACCGAACCCCCTATGAAATGTTTTTCCATCAATATTCATCGCTGCTTTATTAGTAAATGTCATCTTTAATGCTGAATGATTTTCACTAATTTTTTTAATTATATGACTTTTTCCGGTCCCACCATCTCCAGTAATGCAAACACACGCTTTTTTTGTTGGGTTGTAACAGTATGTAGAATTAGTATCACTATTATATTGAAAATCACCAAATAATGCTTTCTCTACTTTTTCCCATTCATTACTATCTGTAATATCAATAATCCTTTCTTTTTCTGGAGATAATGAAATATTTATTAATTTATCCACATTATTATATACTTCACCATTGTAGGCATTAATACTATTTAATCCTCTAAAATCATAAGATGATTGATAAAACTTTTTAGGAATCTCCATTTTATAACCACCGATTTCATTAGATAATTTATTTTCCCAATTTTTTCTCAAATATTTTTTATCACACGCAAACATATCAACTTTTCTATAAATTGGGTATTTTGTAATATTCTCAAATATATCTTTTTTAAGAAACTTTTTCATCATTTCATATTGTTTAATATTCATATTATCCAATATCTGAACATATAATGGAATATGATTATCTATTAAAGGTGCACTATGTTCTTGTCCATAGATATATAAATGTTTCGGTCCTTTATCTTTATCCGTTTTTATAGGATATGACTGAATAAATACATCTGCATTTTTGTCCAAATAACAATTAACATCTTCAAATTGTGTAGATATTTTTGGACATATTTTTTTCTTCGTTGATTTACCACATAATCCAGTTGTTAAATTACATAAGAACTTACCTACTTTTTTAGATCCACACTCCATGTAATCATTAAATAGTTTATGGAATAATGTTTTCTTTTTTGTTGCTACAACATTCAAATAATATTTTATATTGGATTTTAAAATTATTCCTTTCTTTAATCCATATTCAACAATTGCTTTTGAATAAATATTAGTTTTATGAAATAATGTAATATCATTAGTTTCAACATAATAGAACCCATCATTTAATTTTACCTTTTGATTATACTTTTTCCAAACACTATTGAAACCTACTACATACCAACTATCTACTGGATTTAATACACAATCAGTATATGCTTTATTAATATCAAATCCCATAGTGCACTTATTTACTTCTTGTAATTCACCCATTGCTTTATCATTGCATAACCATCCTCTCTGTGATCTATCCTTCACTTGTTTATTAGTGAATAAATCATAAACATCTGGTGACATTCTACTTTTTGCGTGGAATAATTCTTTTGAGGCATTGAACATTTTAATACCATATGATTTTAAACCTCTTCCATTCCACGCTTTCTCTTCAATATTCTTATAAAATGTTTCCGCTAATTTCATTTCTTCGGTTTCATAAACATATTTTATACCATCTAGTTCAAATGTATGTATACTCATTTTATCAAATCCTAATGTAAACGGTTTAGGCATCATATTAGTTTCACACATTTTTTCAATCATAAGATCAATCATATTTTTCTTTTCATTATCTGAAGGAACTGGAATATATTTTACTTCCAATTCTGTAGGTTCTTTTTCTTCTTCATCTTTCTTTTTCTTTTTTGATTTTTTACTTGCTTGTGCTTTTTTAGTTAAACTTTTTCTCTTCCATGCGTCAACAATTGGATTTAAATGTCCATCAATAATTTTACAAAATATAGAAGGAGTATATTTATTTCCTTTATTGTAGTGGAAAATAAACTGGTCATCTTGATTAATTAAATAACAATTAATTTTAAATCTTTTGCAAAATCTTTCAATCATATCACATGACACAGCCCAGTCCATATGTTCTTCATCAAAACAACCATACATACAATTTAGTTCTTCCCAAACTCTTTTTTTATGCATACAAGTAACTCTTAATCTTTTTGGAACTTTACAATTATATTTTCCATTTTTCATTGGAGTTGAATATAAATGTTTAAGATAATCATAAAAGCAACTACCCTCTTTTGTATCCCATACTTGTTTATTGTCAATGTATTTATTGTCTGGAATAAATCCACCTCGTATTAATGATGGTGCGGGAGGGTCAAACAATGAATTAACATTTTCATTAAACAGTCTTCTTGTTAACTTTTTAGCATCATTTTCTTCAACATAAACATCATTATAATCATCATTTAATTGTGCTAATAAATCATTAATTAATTGGCGTTGTTTTTGTAGATTTCTCCTTCTAGTTTTAGATCTATATGATAAGGGATACTCTTTTACAAAAGTTCTTCCCTCATTATTTACTACAATTTTAATTTTTACAGTAAAGTTGTGTTGATATTCAACAATTGCTTTATTTTTATTGACAATATTTCCAGATCTATTAATCGCTAAATCTTTAAAAGTTCTAATTCTAGGGAGTGAAAATCTCTTACCTTCTCTTACTGCTTTTCTTACTAATTTTTTAAACTTTTTACTGAAATCGCCACCATATAACACATTAACTTCTTGTGCATTATATACCATTTTTAATGGTTGATTTTTATTTTTATAAAATAATGGTTTGGTTTTATAATCTTCTTTAAGGTTCTTCCATTTTCCTTTAATCTTGCGAATAATGGTGTTCACACCTTTTTTAATTTTTAAATTAATGGTCTTGTTTAATCCACTCATTGTCCTATAGTATATTATAATATTATAATTATTGTTTAAGCACTTTCTCCATATAATATTATATTGCTAAAGTATTTTAATTAAAATGATCCACCATACGATGTCTGTTGATCCAAACTACTCATGTCTGGAGTTACTAAATAACCTCTTTGTGCTAAAGTAGGTGTCATTTTAGGCATCGCCAAGGTAGGAGGTTTAGGGTGATTTCCAAGTATATCATCATCAAACCAATCCCATACTGATTTCGCTGCTTCAACTATAGCACCTCCCTCCAATACTGCTCCAGCAATCTGTAAGGGTACACCAACCACAGCACCAATTCCAGTAGCATCCAGCAAACTACCAGCCCCCTCTAGTCCTCCAGCAACAGCACTTTCTCCTCCTTCTTCTGCTCCAGTTTCTGCTAAACCACTTAAAGCATCAGCATCAGCATCACCCGCCGTTGATTTTAGTGCACTTTTTGCTGTATCGTCTAAATCCGCTGTAGTATCATCACTAGCAGTGAATGTATTATTAGGATTGTCATCTAAAGGATGATCTATACCTACATCTTGGTCTTCAGTACCCATTCCCTCTCTTTCACTTGCTTCATTACTGCGTTCAGTAACTCTCGTATCCTCTTGTCCCATCTGTCCTCGTTCACTTGCTTCACTCTGTCCTTCTTGTTGTAAGGACTTACCACTATAATCTTCTTGTATCATACCAGTCTGGTCATCTGCTTTAGCAAAATCAATATCACCAGTTGATGTTCTAGGTAAATCACCACTAAACTGGTTCATAAAACTATCAAAATCCATATCACCACCCTCACCTTCTTCTTCTATTCCATCTGGTTCTTCATCTTTTGTTTCCATACTATCAAACCTATCTTTACCAGCATCATCCATGTCTTCTCTACGGACTGGATTTCCATCATCATCTTCTACTTTACCTTCTGATTGGTCACTCATTTCAGTTCCTCTCTGAACTTGAGTAGTTCTTCCTTGCATTTCAATAGAGCCATCACCACTCTCACCTCCTCTAACTGCTCTCATACCTCTTTCTTTTAAATCTGTTGCTGCGTCCATGACATCCCTACTTGCATTCCCAACTCTATCACTAATATCACCAGCAATATTACTTGCTCTTTGTCCTACATCATCACCAATATTAGATAATTTACTTTTAACATCGTCAACAGCATCACTAATTCTACCTTTTACTGAATCAATCGTTGGTTGTATTCTTTTACCCAATGCATCTTTTAATCCTTCAGTATCTGCTGTAACCCTTCCACTAAATAGTTTATTGTCAACAGCACTCAATGCTTTTCCTCCATAAGTTTTAAATGCTCTAACCGCTGCTTCTTCACCAATACCTTTTAAAGCATTTAGATCTATTGTTTGTTCTGCTTGTTCTTTTAAACTTTTATTGGTGGATTTAACTGTATCTACTCTACCCCTAAATGCTGCTAGGTTTTCGTTAATTTCTCCTGCTGATTGGGCATACGCTGATTGTGCTTGTCCGTATCGTTGCATTATATATAATAATAAATATATATTTTTATTTATTAATATATTCACCAAAGTATTTGATCAGCATAAAATCCAGCACTACCCTTTACATGTCGGTCCTTCTCGTGTCTTTTTTTATATGCTTTTCTTCTTTTATCAGCAAACTCTTTACCTTTTGTCTTTGTATATGTAGGGAAATCTGAATAGCCAATAGCACCTATTGATGCAATTTTTTTTAATGTCATCTTACCATCTTTCCCTTTAACTTTTTTAAATACATCTATTTTTTTCTTTTTATTTGTGGATCTTTTTATGGTTACTCCTAATCTTTTTGCTTGTCTTTTTGAATAAGCAGTAATTGTATAACTCATTTATATATTAT